>PPYF01545537.1_pt1 | contig 36713 bp, 24 predicted proteins | sample 1559871 | NCBI WGS metagenome assembly PPYF01 (sample SAMN08240021, study PRJNA423297) | Human gut metagenome, whole genome shotgun sequencing project.
TGTGCCTGTTGCTTGATGGGGGCTGCTTTACTTAGCATCTCCCGAAAGAAAACGATTTGGGGCTGGCTGAAGATAAAGGACTAATGGTTTGTATGAAAATGTAAAGAATCAAAATGGTCCTTGTTTAAACGTAAACTTTCAGATGCATTATTGTATATCTCATATATATGATATATATTTGCTAAAAATAAGACTTATGGATACATCATTATCGAATGCAAAAAGAAGAAAGGTCATTGATATACCAGAACAAACGTTCAGGACTTTATCAGTGAGAGCTGCGGCTTCTGGAACTAATCTGAAAGCTTTTATTGAGAAAATGCTAGTAGACTATGCAGATAATGCAGATGATTCGCATTTGTACGCTTATTTATGTGAGAAACGTCCCGAAGGAAAAGATATGCTTAACGAAGAAGAAACGAGATCTTTTGAGGATTGGTTAGGATTATGAAAGTTGAATATTCTAAAGTTTTTTTTATCTTTCATGTAGAAGTAAAAGACGATACAGTGAAATTTAAATATCTTGTTCCCAGAGGGGAGGCTTATGCAAAGAAAAGTAAGGATGGTCTTCGGAAATATGACATCTGAATCATTGCAAGTCTTTATGGAAACGACAAAAGCAATAAGAAAACTATCAAAATATAAAGAAGGGGTTTCGGTGGAAACCCCTATTTTTGTGCTTGTGCCGTCAGGTATTGGCATGTTCTATAAAATAATCTATGTGAATCTATAAACTATTAAAGGCACATGAAAAAGCTTCTTGGATTTTCTATTTTTCTTGTATTCGTTTTGATTGCTTCTCTCACGGCAGAAGCAAAGGTGACACTTCCTGCTATTTTTTCAGACAACATGGTATTGCAGCAAAACACACAGGTGAATGTGTGGGGGAAAGCTGCGCCCGGAGAAAAAGTAACGGTTAAAGCATCATGGCTGGATAAAGCTGTGACTGCCAAAGCTGCGGCCAATGGTAAATGGACCGTGAAACTGAAGACACCGAAGGCAACAACCAACCAGTCCGTTACGGTGAGCGGTGAAAATGAGATTACCATTAATAATGTATTAATAGGTGAAGTTTGGCTTTGTACGGGACAGAGTAATATGGAGTTCCCCGTATCGCGTCATCCGGATGTGAAGTGGAATACCGGAATGCTGAATGAAGCGGAAGAACTGAAGGATGCCGATTATCCGGAAATCCGCTTGTTCCATGTGAAACACCAGTTGGCGCACGAGGGTGAATTGGACGACTGTGAGGGGGAATGGTTGGTTTGCAATCCGAAGAACCTGTATGACTTTTCGGCTGTGGGCTTTGTCTTCGGACGTAAGTTATATAAAGAGCTGAAGATGCCCGTAGGGTTGATTCAGTCTACCTGGGGCGGAACACATGCGGAGTCATGGACAAAGCTGGATGTAATGAAGAAAAATCCGCTTTATGCCGATGTGCTGAAAGACTTTGCATTGGAAGGCGTGAAGCAACAGAAAAACTATTGTAAAGTACCCGCAACATTGTGGAATGGTATGATACATCCCATTCTGGGATATACGATAAAAGGAAATATCTGGTATCAGGGAGAGTCAAACTCTATCCGTGCCGATAAATACCAGCAGGTATTCACCAATATGATAAACAGTTGGCGTAAGGAATGGAAACAGCCGGATATGCCATTCTACTTTGTGCAGATAGCTCCGCACTACGGACAGCCGGCCACTATCCGCGAAGCTCAACTCCGGACCTGGCAAAGCGGACTCAAGAATGTGGGTATGGCAGTTATCACTGATGCGGGCGACTCGCTCGATATCCATCCCCGCAATAAAACAGTGACGGGTGAACGTCTGGCTGCCTGGGCATTGGCAAAGCAATATGGTAAGGACGTGACTTATTCCGGCCCGTTGTTCAAGACAATGAAGGTGGAAGGGAATAAAGCTGTATTGAGCTTTGACTATGCTGACGACGGACTGATGACTCCGGACAATGAACCGGTGAAAGGTTTTATCGTTGCCGGTGAAGATCGCCGCTTTTATCCCGCTACGGCCCTAATCAGGGGAGACAAACTGGAAGTTTCCGCTCCGCAGGTTTCCGTGCCGGTAGCTGTGCGTTATGCATATTGCAATTTCTTCCGCGTGAATCTTTATAATAAAGCCGGATTCCCGGCTACTCCTTTCCGTACAGATACGTGGGAGCCGGATTCGTATGCCCGTTGGTTTGCCGATTCGGAAATGGTACGTTTTCCGAAAGCCTATCAGTTGGATCATGGGAAGCGTCTGTTCTTTGGATATGCGCAGGGTGTAGGTTGCTGTGCGATGTTGCGGATGTGGAAGAAGACAGGAGAGCGCCGTTATTTCGACTATGTGGAGCAATGGGCGGATTCGCTGATTAATGATAAAGGAGAAATCCATTTGTATCATGTGGAAACATACAACCTCGATTATATAAATTCAGGTAAGGTTTTGTTCGACCTGTACCGTGAAACAGGCAAAGAGAAATATAAAACAGCAATGGATGCCCTGGTTAAGCAACTGAAAAACCATCCGCGCACGCTGGAAGGCGCGTACTGGCATAAGCTGATCTATCAGCATCAGATTTGGCTGGATGGCTTATATATGGCATCTCCTTTCCTCGCACAATATGGTGCGGAGTTCAACAAACCCGAATGGATTGATGAGGCGGTAAAGCAGTTTACGCTTTGCCAGAAACATACGTATGATGCCAAAACCGGGCTTTATCATCACGCATGGGATGAAAGCAAGAGCCAGCGTTGGGCAGATCCGGAAACAGGACATTCGCCTAACTTCTGGGGACGGAGTATCGGATGGTGGTTTATGGCGATGGTGGATGCGTTAGATTTCATTCCCGAGAACCACGAAGGACGTGCCCGGATGATTGGCTGGATACAGGGACTGGCTGAAGTGTTGCCCGCTTATCAGGACAAAAATGGTTTGTGGTATCAGGTACTCGACCAGCCGAAACGGAAAGGAAACTTCCCGGAAGCATCTGTGACCACGCAATTCATGTATGCTTATGCAAAAGCTGTGAATAAAGGGTATATTGACCCGAAATATCGTGCTGTGGCTGAGAAGGCTTTCAAGGGATTGAAAAGTAAACTGATGGTAGAACGCCAGGATGGTACGCTGACACTGACACGTTGCTGCCAGGTGGGCGGCTTGGGCGGACATCCGTATCGCGATGGCAGTTTCGAATATTATATCGGTGAGAAGATGCGGGATAATGATGCAAAAGCAACAGGACCGTTCATTATGGGCTGTCTGGAGCTGAATAAATAGTATATATCATGAAAAAGAATTTATTGGTAATAATCTTTGCTTCTTTCTGTGCCGGAACCCTTTCCGCACAAAATATAGCGTGGCCTGAAGTAACTACGGAAGCTAAACCGGGTGCTCGCTGGTGGTGGATGGGGAGTGCGGTAGATGCGGCTAACCTGACCCGTAACCTGGAAGCATATTCCAAAGCCGGGATGGGCACGATGGAAGTTACTCCTATCTATGGGGTGCAGGGTAATGATGCAAACGAAATTCAGTTCCTGACTCCCGGGTGGATGCAAATGTTACGCCATACGGAAAGTGAAGCTGCACGCCTGGGTATGAAGATTGATATGAACACAGGTACGGGCTGGCCTTTCGGTGGCCCGGAAGTGGGCAAAAGGCTGTGCGTTGCTATGACCTGACTTCGAAGATAGAGAACGGAAAGCTGGTATGGAAGGCTCCGAAAGGGGAGTGGCGGCTGATTGCCGCTTTCGTAGGTAAAACATTTCAGAAAGTGAAGCGTGCAGCTCCCGGTGGTGAAGGATATGTGATGAACCATTTTTCGGCAAAAGCAGTATCCAATTATCTGAACCGGTTTGAACGGGCTTTTGCCGGAAAGGCGACTGATGGTTCTGCCGGAACTCCAACAGAGTATCCGCATAATTTTTTCAATGACTCTTATGAAGTTTACGGTGCCGACTGGACGGACGACCTTTTTGAACAGTTTGCCCGCCGTCGTGGCTATAAACTGGAACACTTTCTTCCGGATTTCCTTTCGAAAGACCGGACAGAGACTACCCGTCGCATTATCTCCGATTATCGCGAAACTCTTGCCGAACTGCTTCAGGAGAACTTCACCCGCCAGTGGACGGACTGGGCGCACAAACATGGTTCACGTACCCGTAACCAGGCACACGGTTCTCCCGGTAATCTGATAGATCTTTATGCGACGGTCGACGTGCCCGAATGTGAGGGGTTCGGACTGTCCGACTTCGGTATCCGAGGATTGCGTAAGGATTCGCTGACGCGTCCCAACGACTCTGATCTTTCCATGCTGAAATATGCTTCTTCGGCAGCGCATATTGCCGGAAAGCCGTTCACGACTTCAGAAACATTCACTTGGCTGACAGAGCACTTCCGCACTTCACTTTCGCAGTGCAAACCCGATATGGACCTGATGTTTATCTCGGGTGTGAATCACATGTATTTTCATGGAACCACTTACTCGCCCGCTGAGGCTGCCTGGCCGGGTTGGAAGTTTTATGCTTCCATTGATATGAGTCCTACGAATAATATTTGGCGGGATGCCCCTGCATTTTTCGATTATGTCACCCGCTGCCAGAGTTTCCTGCAAATGGGACAACCGGATAATGACTTCCTGGTTTATCTGCCTGTATACGATATGTGGGATGAACAGGACGGGCGTCTGTTGCTTTTCGATATTCATAAGATGGCAAAGCGTGCTCCCCGTTTTATAGAGGCGGTGCACCGTATTTATAGTGCGGGATATGATATGGACTATATTTCTGATAACTTCATCCGTAATGCCATGTGTCAGGACGGCAAGACAGCTGCTGTTCCCGAAGAGATGAAAACAACTTTCGGATTAAGCAGCATTCGCCGCTCGCATCCTGAAGGACACCACTATTTCATCTCTGCTTTGAAAACAGAAGATACCGAGAACTGGATACCTTTGGCTGTGCAGGCACGTTCGGCAATGCTTTATAATCCAATGAACGGAACCTCGGGTAAGGCACGGTTGCGCCAGAATAATGACAGGACGGAAGTGTTCCTGCAATTGGCATCCGGTGAATCTGTTATCCTGAAGACGTTCGCGAACCAGGAAGTTTCTGCACCCGAATATGGATACTGGACGCCTGTGGTGCAGAACGATGTGAAGAAGACGTCTCCGGTAACTTATTCTTTTACCGGTAAATGGGGATTCCGCTTTGTAGAGGCAAGCCCTGCGGTTGCTGCCACTCCGGACAGTGTATCTCTTGGCTCATGGACGGAAATTCCTGCCGAAGGTACAAAGAATGTGATGGGAGTTGCTTGCTATGCCACTACGTTTACACTGAAGAGTCCTGCCGATGTCGAAGAGTGGATGCTCGACCTCGGGGATGTTCGTGAGAGTGCCCGTGTACGCATCAACGGACAGGCGGTAGCTACGCTTATTGCAGTTCCTTATCGTTGTCTGGTAGGTAAGTATCTTCGTCCGGGCGTGAATACATTGGAGGTGGAAGTAACCAATCTGCCCGCTAACCGTATTGCTGATATGGATCGGCGCGACGTTCCCTGGCGTATTTATAAGGATGCCAATATTGTGAATATCCATTATAAAAAGGATAATTATGGCAAATGGGAGCCGGTTCCAAGCGGTTTGCTGGGACCTGTACACTTGATTCCTATGCAGACTTTGAAATAAGAACTTTATAATTCGGAGACAGGAAATCACCACAGATTACACAGATTATCACAGATTATTTTTTTATCATTAATAATCATATTTATATCTGTGTAAATCTGTGTAATCTGTGGTGATTCTGGTACATCCTCAAACTAAAGCGATAATCAATGAAATCGAATCTAATTATGCTCTGCCTGCTTGGGTTGGCGAGTACTCTGAATGCCCAGGACCCTCGCGAGAGGCATTACTACTATGAAATACTTGATCCGAGGCATGAACCGAAACCCTTAGTGGAAGGTTTTACCCGGGAACGGGTGACTGAGAATCTGAACCGTGGACTGACAGTAACCCCTGCCCGCGATGGCAAAGGTATTTATCTCAGTTGGCGGTTATTGGCATCGGATGCTCCCGGTACTGCATTTCATGTCTATCGGGAAGCTGACGGTAAAACGCGTCGCCTGACTAAAAAGCCGCTTACACAGACTTGTGACTTTATGGATGTCACTCCTGCCGAAAGGGCGTCTTATTGGGTGGAAGCTCTGGTGAAAGGAAAGAAATCTGCCTTGTCGGAGAAACGGGAAGTGATTCTTTCCGAATTGAAGCCTTATACTTCTATTCCATTGAAAGAGAGTGTGAAAGCCGGGAAGATCGCTTTAGCGGATTTGAACGGTGACGGTATTTATGACTATATCATCCGTACTCCCGAAACGAATGTTGACCCCGGTATGCCCGGAGATACAACCGGAAAGACATATAAAATATCTGCTTACCTGAGTGACGGAAGCTATCTCTGGACCTATGATATGGGACCGGGTATCGAACCGGGAATCTGGTATTCTCCTTTCATAGTATACGATTTCAATGGAGATGGGAAAGCTGAAGTTGCTATCAAGACTGCTGCTGATGACTATGTAAAGAATGAAAAAGGTCGTGTTTGTGGTGGCAGTGAATACCTCTCCGTGCTGGATGGCATGACCGGTAAAGAGATAGATCGCGTGGACTGGCCTGAACGGAACGACCGCTATGGAAATCTGATTCGCCAGAACCGTAACCAAATGGGGGTTGCTTATCTGGATGGAAAGACACCTTATATATTGGCTGCCCGCGGCACTTACAAACTGATGGTGGTAGATGCCTGGATGCTGAAAGACGGAAAACTGCAACGTGCCTGGCGCTGGGATGGGGATGAAGAAAATCCCATTGTGCGCAGTATGGGTGCGCACAGCATGGTGACGGCTGATGTGGACGGTGACGGACGGGATGAGATTCTGTTAGGCTCGTGTATGCTCGATGATAATGGTACGTTACTTTGGTCTTCCGGTTTGGGGCATAGTGACAAGGCTTATCTCTGCAAACTTCATCCTGATATGGAAGGTATGCAGGTGTTTATGGTGAGTGAACCGAAGAAAGAGGATGGTCGCGGTGTTTCCGTGGTGGATGCAACTACCGGCAAATTGATCTGGAAAATCGGGCAGACCACCTATCATGTAGGTGACGGTATGGTGGCCGATTTTGATTCTTCACATCCCGGTATGGAATGTTTTGCCAGTGAAGACCGTAAAGGTGGCAGCACGGATAAATACCTGCTCACTGCCGATGGCAAGAAAATAAACACTACAAATGCGGAAGTACCCGGTTGCCGTAATTGGATATGGTGGGATGCGGATCTGCTGCGTGAGACTTTTAAAGGAGATGATAACCGCTGGGGAGCTTCTTCATCTTCAGGTGGGCGCAAACAAAGCATCTGGAAATGGCAGGGAGAAGTGTTGACTGAAGGAATCGAAGGTGATATCTTGATGATAGCTGACCTGGAAGGTGATTGGCGTGAAGAACTGATTACTGCTTTGCCGGGAGAGTTGCGTATCTATCATACCAATATTCCGGCTCACGACCGCCGCATAACGCTGATGCAAGATCCGCTTTATCGTAGCTATGTGGCGCATCGCAGCATGGGATATCCGCAAGCGCCCGTACCTTCCTACTATCTGGGAGAATAGAAATAAATATCTGATTATAAATAAAAAAGAACTAAGAATGACGAAACAATTGTATGTGATTGCAGCCGTGTGTCTGTGGTTGCTCAGTGCTTGCCAATCTTCAACGTATAAGTATGAAGCAGTATATAAAGACCTGCCTTTTGATATGCCAAGGGTAGAAGCACCGAAATTCCCCGATCGCAAGGTGAACCTTGCTGACTTTGGTGCAGTGGGTAATGGCGAAGAACTTTGTACGGCGGCTTTTGCCAAGGCTATTGATGCCTTGGCGGAAAAGGGGGGCGGACATTTGATTGTTCCTGCCGGTGTTTGGTTTACAGGTCCTATTGTCCTGAAAAGTAATATTGACCTGCACTTGGAAAAGGGTGCTGTTATCCTCTTTTCACCTGATGTAGACCTCTATCCATTGGTAGAGACTGTATTTGAAGGATTGGATACCCGCCGTTGCCAATCGCCTGTCTCCGGACGTAATCTGGAAAATGTAGCGATAACGGGAGAAGGTGCCATTGATGGTAACGGACATTATTGGCGTCCTCTGAAACGGGAGAAAGTAACAGAAGGTGTATGGAAACAGACTATCGCCCGGGGTGGGGTATATAAACGTCCCACCTACTGGTTCCCTTATCCGCAGACGTTGAAAGGGGATACTATCAGTAATATGAACGTACCTCAGAATCTGAAAACCGAGGAAGAATGGCAGAGTGTGCGTCATTTTCTTCGTCCGGTGATGGTGAGCCTGATAGAGTGTAAGAATGTATGGTTGCAGGGTGTGATTTTCCAGAATTCACCGGCATGGAACCTGCATCCGTTGATGTGTGAGAATGTGTTGATAGAAGAAGTACAGGTTCGTAATCCGAGTTATGCGCAGAATGGTGATGGTCTGGATCTGGAATCTTGCAAGAATGCACTGATTGTGAACTCTACATTTGATGTGGGCGATGATGGTATTTGTCTGAAGAGTGGCAAAGACGAAGACGGTCGCCGCCGGGGACGTGTTTGTGAGAATGTGGTGGTAGATGGTTGTACAGTATTCAAAGGCCACGGTGGTTTTGTGGTTGGTAGTGAAATGAGTGGTGGTGTACGCAATGTCTCTGTCAGCAATTGTCAGTTCCTGGGGACGGATGTCGGTTTGCGTTTTAAGAGCAAGCGTGGGCGCGGAGGAGTTGTTGAGAATATCTGGATACGTAATATTGCCATGATGGATATCCCGACGGAGCCGATTACATTCAATCTTTATTATGGTGGCAAATCGGCTGTTGAAGTGTTGGAAAGTGGTGAGAAGGTACCTGCTAAAGTAGAACCGTTGCCAGTGGATGAAACTACACCTTGTTTCCGTAATATTCATGTGAAGAACCTGGTTTGCGCCGGAGCCCGCCGTGCTTTATTCTTCAATGGTATTCCTGAAATGCCGATTGATGGTATTGTGTTGGAAGATATAGATATTACTTCTAAATTGGGGTTGTGGTACGATTATTATTCTATTTTGACTACCCTATATCTTTTTAATTTTGTCTTATAACTAATATACTTGAAATCTATACGCATATTATGAAAAAGAATATTTAATTCTCCTACTTTTGGAGAATTTATCTTTTGTAGCTCACATGACTATGGAGAAACACATTATTGAAAGACTGAAGTTGGGAGACGAGAAAGCATTCAAATATATATATGATTGCCATTACGTTTTACTCTGCCGTTTTGCATATCAATTGTTGGATGACTCTTCTTTGTCCGAAGAGGTTGTGGACGATGCTATCTTTTATTTGTGGGAGCATCGCGCTGACATCGAGATTACTTATTCCATCCGTGCTTATCTGATGCGTGCAGTACGCAATCGATGCCTGAATGAGTTGAATTCGCTGGCTCGTCGAAAGGAACTTCACTTTTCTTCTTTCATGCTTCCGGAAAATATGGAGTTTCTGGATGCTGTCTTTGTTGATGACAATCATCCGTTGGGCACATTGCTGGAACAGGAGTTAGAAGGAAAACTATCTCAATGTATTGAGGAACTTCCGAAGGAATGTCGTGCCGTTTTCAAGAAAAGCCGCTTTGAGCAAAAAAAGTATGAAGAAATTGCCGCTGACCTGAATATCTCTGTAAATACGGTTAAATATCATATTAAGAATGCTTTGGCATCCATTCAACTGCACATGGGGGATTATTTGAAGCTGCTGGTTCTCTATATATTTATGGAGAATTGAAAAAACTTCAATTGCCGACTACCCTGAATATTCTTTTTTTTGTCTTATTTATAAACGCACTTGATATATGCATACAGAAGAAAAACATAACGATATAGATGAACTTATATCATTATACATATCCGGTACATTGGATGAACCATCCTTCGCCCGACTGAAACAGTGGAGCTTGGAATCGGAAGTTAACCGAGTTTATGTACGAAACCGGTTGGAGGTATGGTTTTCATCAGGAGTGTCGGGCGATGGAGCGTCTTTCAACAAAAATGAAGCGTTTGATTTGTTCAGACAGAGGATTGCCAAGGCAGAAGAAAAGCAAAAGCAAGTTCGCCGTTTCTCCTGGAAAGTGTTATATCGCGTGGCAGCTGTTATTTTAATTCTGTTATTACCGCTGGGAGCTTATTGGCAGGGGAAAGAGACTGTCAAGCATACTTTTGCCGACATGACTGTTGAAGCTCCGCTGGGAGCACGGACTAAATTACACCTGCCAGATGGAACATTGGTGTGGTTGAATGCGGGCTCTAAAATCGTATATTCACAAGGGTTTGGTGTAGATGACAGGAAGTTATCGCTGGAAGGAGAAGGTTATTTTGAAGTAACGCGAAATGAAAAGGTTCCTTTTGAAGTTAAGACGAAAGAGGTAAATCTGAAAGTTTTAGGAACTAAATTTAATTTCCGGAATTACCCCGATGATGCGGAAGTAACGGTAAACTTGCTGGAAGGTAAGGTTGCTTTGCACAATGAGATTAGACCCATGCAGGAACTCTATCTGGTGCCGAATGAAAGAATGGTTCTTGATAAATTGACCGGTAAGATGACAAAAAGCCATGTAAAGACAGAAAACGCGAGTGTATGGATAAACGATGAACTCTTTTTTGATGAAGAGTTGTTAGAAGATATTGCAAAGAAGCTGATGCGTAGCTATGATGTAGAGATAGAGGTTGCCGACTCTTTGAAAAATAAACGTTTTTATGGCAGCTTTAAAATCATGGGAAATACGATTGACGAAGTGCTTCAAACGATAGCTTCTACAAATAGGATGAAGTATCGGCACGAAGATGAGAAATATATATTGTATTGATATAATTGTTGAACCTTAAAAAATCAAGAGAATTATGGGGCATTTAAAAAAGGCTATATTAATAGCCTCGGCAACACTTTGCTTTAACTTATCGGCTTTCTCACAAGGTATAACATTGAAAAACAGTAATGTAACGGTGAAGGAGGCAATGGAACAACTAAAGAAATCGTCGGGATATTCATTCGTGTTTTCATCGGTTGATGTGAATACAAAGAAGCATGTATCCGTATCGCTGGAGGATGCTGTGATAGAAGAGGCTGTACAGCAGATACTGCAAGGGCAGAACGGGCTAAGTTATGAAATTCAGGGTAAAAAGATTATTATAAAGAAGGTGCAACCGGGCACTGCAACTCCTGTAAAGAAAATCAAGGCTACCGGTAAGGTTGTAGATGGAACCGGAGAACCTGTTATTGGAGCAACTGTCAAAGAATACGGTACACCGAACGGTGCGATTACTGATATTGACGGCAACTTTTCTTTGAATGTTGCTGAGAATGCCAGTTTGGAAGTGTCGTACATCGGTTATCAAAGCCAGAGGGTAAAGGCGGAAGACGGAAAAATGTTGGCTGTTACTCTGCAGGAAGATACTGAGATGCTTGATGAAGTGGTGGTTGTAGGGTACGGAACCGTGAAAAAAGCCAATGTAGTGGGATCTATTGCAAAAATAAATTCGGATGTTATACAAGACCGGCCTGTGAATAGAGTAGAACAGGCTTTGCAGGGACAAATGGCAGGTGTTTCCGTCAGAAGTACTTCAGGAGCTCCGGGCAGCGATATTACTATTAATGTACGTGGTGCGGCTTCTATCAACGGGGAAAGTACCCCTCTGTATGTTGTCGACGGAGTTCCTATCGATAATTTGTCGGGCATTAATCCCGGTGATATTGAGTCGATAGATGTCTTGAAAGATGCTGCTTCGGCTGCTATTTACGGTTCCCGCGGTTCGAACGGAGTTGTGCTGGTAACTACCAAGAAAGGTAAAACCGGTGCTCCGGTTATTACATTGAATGCTTATGCCGCCGTTTCATCGTTGGAGAAGAAGGTGGATGTGATGAACTCTGAAGAGTGGATTGCCTTTAACAAAAAATGGTACGACTACCAATGGGCAAAAACTTCCGGTATGTCCACATCTACCAGCCAGGCGGATAGAATAGCTTATGCGGAACAAAAGCTTGGAAAGAAACTGTCTTCGCGTGCTGATATGGGGGCAAATGGTGTGCGGAATACCTATGGTATATACGATCCATGGTGGGGAAGTTCTGAAATAGATGCGATTGATTGGCAGGATGAGCTCTTCCGCACTGCTCCTTCATACGACATTCAGTTGACCGCTTCTGGAGCTACTGAGAAGATTAATTATTCACTGTCAGGGGGAGTTTATCAACAAGATGGTATCGTATATGGTTCTTCTTATAATCGTTATAATCTGCGTGCCAATATAGAAGCCCAAATGACGGATCGTATCAGAGTAGGTCTGACAGTGGCTCCCTCTTACGGAGTACAGAAAGGCGCCAAAGTGGACGGAAAGGAAAACGCCGTTTCGAAAACGCTGGGACTTCCCGGATGGGTACTTGCCGGAAGTGGCAGAAATGCCGGTGCCGATCCTTATAAGTTCTATGGTGAGTGGGGACCGGGTCCTAATGTCGTTAGTCCTTATATCCAGGCTACTGCGCCCGAAAGAAAAAATGCCGATATCAGAATTAATACAGCTTTGAATGCAACGGTTGATATTATTGACGGTTTGAAAGTCTCAGGAATGGTTGCATGGAACTATAGGAACAGAAATGAAAGAGTATATACCCCCACATGGTGCAATGCTAAATGGGATACGGCGAGCCATCCCGGTGAATTGTCTAGTTCCAGCTATTCCACTAATAGCTCAAATTCGTTGCTGGTGCAAGGCTTGCTGACCTACAATAAGAGTTGGGGCTTACATAGTATTGATGCCATGATAGGCGCATCTTACGAGTCGAACAATGCAAATACATCTTTGCAGAGTGTATCGGACTTTCCAAATGATAAAAGTTGGGTCTTTGATAAGAATAAGGGAAGCACGGTGAAGAGCAATGAGATTGACTATACCGAAAATGCGCTTCTGTCCTATTTCGGACGTGTTCAATACGCTTTGATGGACAGATATCTGTTTTCTACTTCTCTGCGAAGAGACGGTTCGTCTAAGTTTGGCTCCAAAAACAGATGGGGATTCTTTCCGTCGGTTTCGGCTGCGTGGAAGCTGAATGAAGAATCTTTTATGAAAGATATTGAATGGCTTGGATCTGCCAAGTTACGTTTAAGTTGGGGACAGGCTGGTAATGATCGCATTGGAGAAGCACAGTTCTTGTCGAACATGATTGCGCTGAATTATGCAATCGGAAATTCACAGAACCTGGCCAGTGGCTATGTCCCTGGTAATCTGGCAAATCCTCTGTTAGGCTGGGAGACAACTACTTCTTATAATGTTGGTATTGACTTCGGCGTTCTGAATAACCGGATTTATTTCTCAGCAGATTATTATAAGAAGGTGACAAAAGACCTGTTGCTGAAATCTCCCGTTTCATTAATTACCGGTTTTAGCAATATGATGTCCAACGTTGGAAATGTGGATAATTGGGGGGTGGAATTTGAAGTGAATACAGCCAATATCGTAACCTCATCCTTTAAATGGAACTCCTCACTGAATATTTCATTGAATAGAAATAAGATAACGAGTCTTGGGGACGACAACTCGGATATCCGTTCCGGACAGGGTAATACTATTATCCAGAGAGTAGGGCATCCGGTCAATTCCTATATGCTTCTGGAAGTGGAAAGAACGTTGACTGCAAATGATTTTGAGGCTGATGGCATTACTCCTAAGGAAGGTATCGCCATCTATACGGGGCAACGTCCTGGTGATACAAAGTGGAAGGACAACAATTATGATGGCAAAATAACGTCCGATGACTATACGGTTGTGGGAAGTTATCAGCCTAAGTTTGAATGGGGATTTACGAACACATTCAAATACAAAGATTTTGATGCATCCGTCTTGTTGCAGGGGCGTGTGGGCGGCAAGCTTTTGTCTATCGGTTCAAGAAGCTGGAATCGCGCTACCAATGACCCGAAATATAATTATCTGGACCGATGGCTGTATAAAGCTTATTGGTCTGAAGATGAACCGGGGGATGGAAAGACACCTGCGTTCTATGCAACCGTAACGGGTGGGCAGTATGATACGAACTGGTTGTATGATGCCGGATATATCCGCATCAAAAACATCACCTTAGGTTACAACATTCCATTCAAACCTAACAGTGTATTGAGCAAAGCCCGCATTTATGTATCTTGTGATAATGTGTATATGTGGGACCATTATGATGCAGGCTTTTCACCGGAAGCGGCTACACAAGACAATGCATCTTCGGACTGGGGAGCATATCCGCTGTCGAGAACTTTTTCCTTTGGTGTAAACGTAACCTTCTAATTAAAAAACTTATGAAAACAAAAATATATATAGTAGCATCGATGATTGCATGTTGTGGTTTATGTTCCTGCAATGATCTTATTGATATTTATCCGGTAGAAAATAATGTTGCCGATAAGTTTTACTCTTCTGAATTTGAAATCAACCAGGCCGTGATGGGAGTTTATGCCCGTTTGGGACGTAACGGAGGAAGTCAGGACTTTCCTACAATTTATTATTTTATGGCTTCTGAAGGCCGTTCGGACAATTTGTACTATGCAGCTTTGGCGAATGCCCAACGGGATCAGGTTGACCTGAGGAACTTTGCCGTTACGGATGTGACAGGTACCAATGAAGATATCTATGCACGGTTGTATCAGATTATAGCTGACGCAAACATGCTGTTAGAGAGAAGTCCTGAACACTATGTTCGCTATCGTGCCGAGGCCTCTTTCCTCAGGGCTTTGGCTTATTTTGAGTTGGTAAGAGCTTATGGACCTCAACCTGTAGTCGATCGCTCCGTTTTAAATGAGGATGCCAAAAAGATGGACCGGCAGCCTATAGAGGATATTTATAAACTGATTATTTCTGATTTGGAGTATGCCGGAAATAACCTGGAAGCATTTTATACGGGAGAGGAAGCTGGTCGCGTCGGTTCTGTTGCTGCAAAATGCTTGTTGGGAGAGGTCTATGTGACTATGGCAGGCTATCCGATGAACGACCGGAGTGCCTATCAGAAAGCGGAGACTACTTTAGAGCCGATTATGGATCAGGCCAAAACAAGATTTGCACCGGATTATTCGTATATTTTTGATGTGAACAAGGAGAATACGTATGATTTGTTCTCGGTGCAGTTTGCTTCAGGAAACCAGGGGCTTGGTTCTTCATTGGCCGGATATGTGACGGAGGGTTCCGGAGGAGTTATGATTCCGGAGTGGTTTTATAGTGGCTATCACCTGCAAGGCCAGGACTTCCGCGTAGATACTTTGTTGGTAAATGATATGAAAAAACTAGGGGACAAACGATTGGAAACCTCTGTAACGGAAGGTTACTGGGATACTACTGAACATGGATTTACTCCTGAGGATTCGGCTAAGCATTACAAGGAACGTTGTATGATGATAAAGTATCTGGTAAAAGACAATACCAATAAGACGATAAAAGCTTGGAATGACTATCCGTTGAATTTCCCGATCCTGAGACCGGCTGATGCGTATCTGCTTTATGCAGAGGCTTTGATTAATAATAATAAGGCAAGTCAGGCTAAAGAATGGATTGATGCCATTCGTCAACGTGCCGATTTATCTCCTTTGGACCATGTTCCGACAATGGATGATGTCATGGATGAAAGGAGATACGAGTTTATAGGGGAAGGTAAACGGTACTTTGACCTGGTGAGAATGGGAAAGGATACTTTTGTTTCGACCTTAAAGAATTTCTCGGATCACTATGAACATGTTACTAAAATGGGCGCAAACAATCCGTCTGAGAAAGATCTACTCTTGCCGATTCCACTGACGGTGATGAACATCCAGGCATCGTGGACTAATAACCCCGGATATTAACGGAATTCTATTGGAGGATGATTGTATGAGGAAAATCAGATTGTTTTCGCTTTTTTTATTAGTGAGTATCGTATGCAATGCCGACTCTTACCCGGTTCCCGGAGGAACGTTCAATAAAGCTCTGACCGGCTTTTTGAATCCTCAGGATTCGTCCCGGACCAAGATGTGGTGGTTTCATGGTAAATTCCCTTCTACAAAGGAGGGGATGACCAAAGATCTGGAAGCGTTTAAGCGGATCGGTATTGGTGGTATTGTTTTCTATGATCAGGTTCATGGAGATCAGTTGCCGGGTACTGAGTTGGCAATGAGCAAAGAATGGTGGGATAACGTTTACTATGTAGCAAGAGAAACTGAACGCTTGGGGCTTGACTTTGAGTTTCATGTATCTAATGGCTTTGTTGCGGGTGGCCCATGGATAAAGCCGGAAGATGCGATGAAACGTCTGGAAAGTATCGAAACGGTAGTATCGGGCGGAAAGCAACTGGAATTAAGGCTGAAAGTACCCGAGAATAAATATGATTTTTATCGGGATATAAAGGTGATGGCGATACCTACGGAAGATGTATCGAACGTTCAGGTGAAGATTTCTTCAAATACTTCTCAAGTCAATCCTGAACATCTTTTCGAGGGACAAGAACTCTGTGCTATTCCGGCTATAAAGAATGAATCGATTTATATTCGTATTGATTATTCCAGGGCTAAGGTTCTGAGGAGCATCACCTATATCATAGGTCCGTCCGGGAAAGCAACGACAAGTGCTACAAACGTGCCGGCGGAACCTCAGGAGACTTTCGTCGGTACGGGATATGAAGTATTGCCTCCTTGTGGAGAGTTGCAGTGGAGTGAAGACGGGGAGGTCTATCACAAAGTATGTGATTTGAAACCCTTGTATCGTGCGCACGAAAGTTATAAAAAGAAGACGATCTCATTTCTTCCAGTGAAGGCCCGGTTTTATCGGATTAAGCTTTCTGGCTGGAATGGTTTTGACGAAGGGAAAGCTTTGCATCTTGGAGGGATTGTTTTAAGTTCAGACCCGATGATTAATGAGTATGAGTACAAAGCCGGATATATTTCGGAGTATATTGAAAAAACGATGGCCTCACCGGCTTATACTTCTTCAGAGCTTATACCTTCTGGTAAGGTATTGGATATAACCCATTGTCTCGGAATGGATGGGGTATTGAGATGGAATGCCCCGGTAGGGAATTGGCGAATATTGAGGTTGTGTATGGTGCCGACAGGTGGAAAGGTGAAGCATGGACGTCCGGAAATGATGGGGCTGGAATGCGACAAACTGTCCGTTCGGGCTGCTACATTACAGTTCAATTCTTATTTTAAGCAGATTCTCGATTCTTTGGATTACCATGGCATCAATAATCTAAAAGGTATGGCAATGGATAGCCATGAGGCAGGTGCCCAGAATTGGACGGATGATTTCCTGGCAGCCTTCAAAAGACTTAGAGGATATGATTTGACTCCTTATCTGCCTGTAATGGCCGGATATGTGATTGACGACATAAGGACTTCTGAGAATGTCCTGTACGATGTGCGTCTTACAATAGCCGATTTGATAGCGGAACGTTATTACGGAACTTTCGATAGATTGTGCCGGAAGCATAATGTTGTGTTTACGGCACAAGCAACGGGAAATGCCCAATGCATTGTCGCGATATCGATTGTTGCTAAGAGTAAGGTGCAGAAACCTCAGGGGGAATTCTGGGTGATGCAGCCGGATGGCAACTACGATATAAAGGAGTCTTCATCGGCAGCACACCTTTACGGCAAACCGATAGCTTCGGCCGAGGCTTTTACCGATGGTGACCTGACCACTATGCCGAGTGATCTGAAGAATATCGCAGACGGTGCATATGCCTTCGGCATTAACGAGTTTGTAGTCTGTGCTTCGGTGCATCAACCTCGTGAGGCAAATGCCGGTGATCCGGGCGGACGATATTATGCAACCTATTCGCGTAACAATACATGGTGGGAAAAGAGCCGGGACTTTTGGAATTACCAGGCACGTGTCAGCTATGTAATGCGCCAAGGACGGCCTGTGGCGGATTTGTGCGTCTATCTGGGTAATAATGCACCTGTGAGAATATTGACTCACCGATTGCCTAAGATTCCTGCCGGCTATGATTTCGATGTATTCTCGGAAGATGCGTTGCTGACCCGGATGGAATTGAAGGAAGGGAAAATAGTTCTGCCTACAGGGCAGTGCTATTCTATGATGGTACTTCCCCGCTCCGGTGAGATTTCTTTGGATGCTTTACGGAAAATAGCTCTGTTGGTAAAACAGGGAGCTTGCGTCTATGGAAACAGACCAACAGGTTCGCCTTGTAAGAAGGATATCGGGAAAGAAGATGAATATGAAGCATTGGTTCATGCCATGTGGGATGCTACCGGTTTCTATGGAAAAGGGAGAGTCTTTTCCGGAATGACTTTATCCGAAGCATTGCAAAAGATGTGTATTGCTCCGGATGTAGATGGTACAAAACTTTATTTCGCCCATAGGGAAACTGAGGATTGCGATATTTACTTCTTGGATAACCATACCGACCGGCAGATTTCAGGGCAATATGTATTTAAGACGAAATATAAATATGCCCAGTTATGGGATGCCGTCTCCGGGAGGCGATATAATCTGCCATCCGATAAGGGACATGTAACTCTGCATTTTCTTTCTCGAGAATCCTGTTTCATTGTATTCTCCGATCATAAGGAAAACCTGGAACATAAACCGTCATTGCAAAAGCAACGGGTACTCGACAATGACTGGACCATTTACTTCGATCCTCGGTATAAAGGAAAAGGAACAGTGTATTGCCGCCGACTGGAGTACTGGAATGAGAATGAAGATCCTGCTATCCGTTATTATTCGGGAACGGCTGTATATAGAACCTCTTTTGAGTGGAACGGAGACAGTACCGGTGTTCATTTACAAATACCGTCTAATAACTGTGTGACGGAAGTATATGTGAACGGACAGCAGGCGGGAACGATTTGGTGTTCTCCTTGGGTGCTGGATATTTCATCCTACATGAAGAGCGGGAAGAATGAATTTGAATTGCATGTCACCAATTCGTGGAATAACCGGGCCATTGATGACTTGGGGCAGGACAAGAATGACAGACTGATAGGCAAGCCGGAATTATTCGTTTCGGAGAGTAGTATATTACAAGATGCAGGTTTGCAGGGAGAAGTATTGTTAAGGTATTGATTCTCGATAGATTTTTTAGATAAGAACCTCAAATTGGCGGATTGTCAAATCAGACACCCTTTCCGTCAAAATGAGTACAAAAGGTAGGGGAGCAATCCCCTATTTTTGTACCGTCTAATAGCGACTAAAACTAATTACCATGAAACAATGCTTTTTTGCAGTCGACCTGGGAGCCACCAGCGGCCGTACTATCTTGGGGGCTTTTACTCCTGCCGGATTGGAACTGGAAGAAGTGAATCGCTTCCCCAATCACCTGATTGAAGCCGGAGGACATTTCTACTGGGATATTTACGAACTCTATCGCCACATCGTCGAGGGGCTGAAACTGGCTGCTCGGAAGGAAGATGTGGAAATAACCTCTATCGGTATCGATACTTGGGGAGTGGATTTTGTCTGCGTGGGCAAGGATGGAGGTTTTCTCCGTCAGCCATACGCTTATCGTGACCCGCATACGATGGGGGCACCGGACGCTTTCTTTACACGGGTTCCCCGCAGCCATGTCTATGGGTGGACGGGCATCCAGGTGATGAACTTCAACTCGTTGTTCCAGCTCGATACATTACGCCGGAATCATGACAGTGCACTGACTGCTGCCGATAAAATCCTTTTCATGCCCGATGCGTTGAGTTATATGCTGACGGGCGAAATGGTGACGGAATACACCATTGCCAGTACGGCACAGTTGGTCAATGCCAATACTCGTAAGTTGGAAGATGCTTTACTGAATGAACTTGGACTGACGCAAGCACACTTCGGACGTTTTGTTTATCCTGGCGACCGGGTAGGGGTACTGACAAAAGAAGTACAACGCATGACTGGTCTTGGAGACATCCCCGTGATAGCCGTAGCCGGACACGATACAGCCTCGGCCGTAGCAGCGGTGCCTGCCATGAACCGGAACTTTGCTTACCTGAGCAGTGGCACTTGGTCGTTGATGGGAATAGAGGCCGATGCTCCCGTTATTAACAAAGAAACTGAAGAACTGAACTTTACCAACGAAGGCGGAGTGGAAGGCACCATCCGCCTGTTGAAGAATATTTGCGGCATGTGGCTATTGGAACGTTGCCGTGCCGAGTGGGGGGAAACCTCCTATCCGGAACTTATTGCCGAGGCGGATGCCTGTGAGCCGTTTCGCAGTCTGATAAATCCGGATGACGCTTTGTTTGCCAATCCGGCTAATATGGAGCAGGCCATTCGGACTTATTGCTCCGACCATTGCCAACCTATCCCCCGGACACGGGGACAGATGGTACGTTGCATCTTCGAAAGTCTTGCCCTGCGCTATCGCCAGGTGCTGGATAATCTGCGCCACCTTTCGCCCCGCCCGGTAGAGGTACTGCACGTCATAGGTGGTGGAAGCCGTAACGACCTGTTGAACCAGTGGACTGCTAATGCGGTGGGCGTTCCCGTCATCACCGGTCCCTCGGAGGCTACGGCTATCGGTAATGTTATGATTCAGGCGCTGACGGGCGGTGCTGCTAGGGACGTTGCTTCCATGCGGCAGCTTATCAATCGCTCCATCCCTTTGAAGACTTTTCATCCGCAGGACATGGAAGTATGGGATACCGCCTACCTGCACTTCGGACAACTGACGGCGGACAAATAATAGACCATTCATAATTTATAAATCATAAATCGAAAAAAGTATCATGAAAGAAGAATTGATAAACAAGGCGTATGAAATTGCCAAGGAACGCTACGCCACCCTTGGCGTAGATGTAGATAACGTAATGGAGCAACTTCAGCAGGTATCCATCTCCATGCACTGCTGGCAGGCCGACGATGTGCTTGGCTTCGAATCGGCAGGCTCATTGACAGGCGGTATCCAGACCACGGGCAACTATCCTGGCAAGGCTCGCACGATGGAAGAATTGCGACGGGATATCTTGAAAGCCGCTTCCTATATCCCCGGCAAGCACCGCTTGAATTTGCACGAGATTTATGGAGATTTTGGCGGAACGTTTGTAGACCGCGACCAGGTAGAGGTGAAACACTTTGAAAGCTGGATGCAGTGGGCTTCCGAAAACCAGATGAAGCTTGACTTCAACTCCACTTCTTTCTCCCACCCCAAGAGTGGAAACCTTACATTGGCCAATCCCGATAAAGGTATCCGTGACTTTTGGATAGAGCATACCAAGCGTTGCCGTGCCATTGCCGAAGAGATGGGGCGCCGCCAAGGTGACCCATGTATCATGAACCTGTGGGTACATGACGGTAGCAAGGATATCACTGTGAACCGTATGCAATACCGTGCCCTCTTTAAGGACTCCCTCGACCGGATATTTGCCACGAAATATAAAAACATGAAGGATTGTCTCGAATCTAAAGTATTTGGCATCGGTCTGGAGAGCTATACAGTAGGTTCCAATGAATTCTGTGTAGGCTACAGCGTGCAGCACCAGAAGCTCATCACCATCGATACCGGGCACTTCCATCCCACGGAGAGCGCTGCCGACAAGGTATCTTCCATGCTCCTCTTTGTCCCCGAACTGATGCTGCATGTCAGCCGTCCGGTACGTTGGGACTCTGACCACGTAACGATTATGGATGACCCCACCCTTGAACTTTTCCAAGAAATTGTTCGTTGTGATGCATTGGATCGCGTGCATATCGGCCTCGACTATTTCGATGCCAGCATCAACCGTATCGGTGCATACGTCATCGGTACCCGTGCCGCACAGAAGTGCATGTTGCGTGCTTTGCTGGAACCGATTGCAACCTTGCGTCGTTATGAGGCTGCCGACCAGGGCTTCCAACGCTTGGCACTGCTTGAAGAAGCGAAGTCTCTGCCGTGGAATGCCGTATGGGATATGTTCTGCTTGAAGAACAATGTACCGGTGGGCGAAGAATTTATCTCCGAAATTGAGAAATATGAGGCAGAGGTAACATCAAAACGATGAAAAAGGTATGCATTTGCAGGATACACAGACGAAGGTAAAAGTGAGATGCGGATGTCACCGGTAGTGAGATCAGGGTCTCATTACCGCCTTCGTTAAGGTGTTTGCAATTGTTTATTATAACTTGTTATAACTAAGAATAAAAGGTCTGAGATTATGAATACACTGATAGGATTACTCATTATTGCTGTCGGAAGTTTCGGGCAGAGCAGCTCGTATGTGCCGATAAAAAAAGTGGACGGATGGTCGTGGGAAAGCTTCTGGCTGGTGCAAGGAATCTTTGCATGGCTCGTCTTTCCGCTGTTGGGCGCACTGCTTGCCATTCCGGCGGGAAGCTCCTTACTGGAACTCTGGGGGGCCGGAGGCGCTTTGCCTGCAATGGTTTACGGCGTTCTGTGGGGCGTGGGTGGACTGACATTCGGTTTGAGTAGTATTGCTATTATCGGATATGCCGGTAGTCTTCGTTCCAAGAATATGACGGAAGAGGAGAAACGCGCTGCCGTTAAGGATTTTGCTCTGACAAAGGGGCTGCTTGTGGCTCTGTTGGCAGGTGTGATGAGCGCTTGTTTCGCTCTCGGTCTGGATGCGGGAACACCGATAAAAGAGGCTGCTTTGGCTGGTGGAGTAGAAGCGCTCTATGCCGGATTACCTGTAATTTTCCTGGTAACTCTTGGAGGTTTCTGTACGAATGCCGCTTACTGTATTTGGCAGAATATCAAGAATAAGACGGGTAAGGAATATCTTTCTGTGAAAGGTTCGGTACTGACGAATAATCTGTTGTTCTGTGCGCTTGCAGGCGTGTTGTGGTATTCTCAGTTCTTCGGCCTTGAAATGGGTAAGAGCTTCCTGACAGACAGTCCTGTACTGCTTGCTTTCTCCTGGAGTATCCTGATGTCATTGAACGTAACGTTCAGCAATGTCTGGGGAATTCTGTTGAAGGAATGGAAAGGTGTCAGCAATACTACGATTGCGGTTCTTATTCTGGGGTTGGTAGTTCTGATATCTTCTATTATTGTGGTGGCAATGGCACAAGTGTAATAGTATATATAGCTACGAGCTACGAGTTACAAGTGCCTTTCGGTATGATAGCGCAGCAACTCGTAGCTTGTAGCTCGTAACCCGTAACTTAATTTATTATAATGAAATCAATTCTCGAAAACCGTCCGGCATTGACTTATGCAGTCAATCAAGTGGCAGAGGTTGCCGGATATCTCTGGCAAAAAGGGTGGGCCGAACGTAATGGCGGTAATATCACCCTGAATATTACTGAATTTGTAGACGATGAAATAAAAGCATTGCCTGCCATCAGCGAAGTGAAACAAATCGGTGCTACTCTTCCGTATCTGAAAGATTGCTATTTCTATTGCAAGGGCACCAATAAACGGATGCGCGATCTGGCCCGTTGGCCGATGGAGCACGGTTCTGTAATTCGTATTCTGGATGACTGTGCCAGCTATGTCATCATTGCCGATCATCCGGTGATGCCTACTTCCGAACTTCCTGCCCATCTTAGTGTGCACAATCGCTTGATTGAGAAAGGATCTCCCTATAAAGCTTCATTGCATACCCATCCTATCGAACTGATTGCTATGACGCATTGCAAGAAATTCCTGGAGAAAGATGTGGCTACCAATTTACTTTGGAGTATGATTCCTGAAACAAAGGCTTTCTGTCCGCGTGGTTTAGGCATCATTCCTTACGAACTGCCAAGCTCCGTGAAACTGGCGGAAGCAACTATTGAACAACTTGAAGATTATGACGTGGCTATGTGGGAAAAACATGGTGTTTTTGCTGTAGATGTGGATGTTATGTCTGCTTTCGATCAGGTAGATGTATTGAATAAATCTGCCTTGATTTATATTGCTGCCAAAAACATGGGCTTTGAGCCTGATGGTATGAGTCAGGAGCAAATGCAGGAAATGACTCGCGCATTTAATCTTCCTAAATGATAATCAAGTACTTAAACAAATATCATGAAACGAACATTCTTTTCCCTCGCCCTGCTGTTGGCAGTGGCAACCCTTACCGCCCAAACTAAGATGACGGCAAGAGAAGCTGCCGTAAAGATTGCAGACCGCATTCTTGCCAGCACTACATACGAGTTCAAGAATACGAAGACTGGTGAGATATATAAGTCCGTCAAGAAGTTACCTCTTGATATGGATGTAAAGGTTGCTTGCAAGTATAATAACTGGCACTATACCAATGGGGTAACAAACATGGCTTTGATGGAACTGGGTGATAAGCTCGGTGATAAGAAGTATGAGAAATATGTTTTGAAGAATATGAACTTCGTATTCAACGAAGGTAACCTTGATTTCTTCCGTAAACAATATGATGAAGCTTTTAAGCGGGATGGTTGGAATGCTGTCCGCAAATTGAGTTGGCACATGATCTTCCGTGGCAAACGTCTGGACGATAATGGACCGATGGGAGCCAGTTTGATAGAGTTGCAGTTGAAGTATCCTAATGATTCATTTCTGGGTTACATTAATGAGACTGCCGAACATCTGAATTATGGTGAACCTCGTCTGGTTGATGGTACCATTGCCCGCATCTGGCCACACGTTAATACTATCTGGGCGGACGATGCATTCATGGCAATTTCTTTTTTGGCACGTATGGGTAAGTTTGCTGGATAAGGAAGATTCTTATGAAGAAATCACTGGTACCGCTATGTTTGTGTTCGGTATTGCCCGTGGTGTGAAGGAGGGTTGGTTGCATCCGGACTTTATCTATGTGGCTGAACAAGGTTTGAAGGGTATGATGAAAAAAATCTCAGATGATGGTGATGTAACTTCTATTTGTGTAGGAACCGGCATTATGCCTTCTGTGGCATACTATTACAACCGTCCTACCCAGGAGAACGATCCTATGGGTGAAGGCCCTGTACTCCGTGCACTTATCGAGATGATAGATGCACCTAAGTATACAGAAATCAAGGCCGAACAACAATATGATAAGATTGTCGTAAAGAAATAGACTCTTTCTCTTTATTCGTATTTATTAGTCCGCTCCGGTATATTTTTAGAATTAACCCGGAGCGGACATTTTTTTATTCGCAAATAATTTCTATTTTTGCCCTTACCTATCCTATCCTGTAAAAACACGTATTATGACTAAGAACTATAATGATTTAGGGGTTGAATTTAAGTACTTGATTGTAAATGACATGGACCAGAAATTCGGTTTGTGGGTAAATACTGTAGGCTTTCAGTCTATCCAGCCGAATTCTCCCTATCCCTTGAAGGATCACCCTTCTGGTTACTTCTTCAATGCTCAAAAAGGACGTGTTTTACGTGAGTATCAGCTAGTTTACATAACTAAAGGTCGAGGATTATTTACCTCTGAGACCACTCCTGAGAAGCAAGTTTGTAAGGGAAGGCTCATGGTGCTGTTTCCCGGACAGTGGCACACATACCACCCATACCAGCAGACAGGATGGAATGAATACTACATTGGTTTTGAAGGACCGGTCATAGATGATATGTTGAAAGGTGGTTTCCTTTCTAAAGATAATCAAGTATTAGAGGTAGGATTGAATGAGGAATTAGTTACTCTTTTCTCGCGTGCATTGGAAATTGCTGAAGCTGATAAGATTTCTTCTCAGCAATATCTTTCTGGTATTGTGTTGCATATGATAGGAATGATCCTTTCCATTTCTAAGAATAAGATTTTTGAGGTCGGTGATGTTGATCAAAAGATTGAACAAGCGAAAATCATTATGAATGAAAATGTGTTCAAAGATATTGATCCGGAAGAATTGGCTATGAAACTGAATATTAGCTATTCCTGGTTTCGCAAGGTTTTTAAGGATTATACGGGATATGCACCTGCTAAATATTTTCAGGAATTGAAACTCCGTAAAGCAAAGCAGTTGTTAGTAGGTACATCCCAGTCTGTCAAGGAAATATCTTTTATGCTCGATTATAAATCCACTGAGCATTTCTTCTCTCTTTTCAAAAAACGTACTGGATTTACCCCCTTGGAATATAGATCTTTTGGGCGTGAAACCAATGTAGAAGAAGAGGACTTATTGTAAAATCAAAACGTTTAGTCTTAGATCAAAATCATTATTAATCCTTTGTGAATCTGTTGATTTAGCTTCTGAAGTGCTTTTCTTTTCATGAATAAAATCAAAAGCAAAAGTGTTTCGGTCAAAATTCGCATTTTATATAGACGTAAGAGTTTCTATTTTTGCTGACACAAGTTCTGTGTCCGATAACGGTCATGGTGTAATTTGTTAGGCTTGAATTTATTTATTAATCAATTATATTAATAATCTATGAGAATCTTACACAAAAATCTGTGCTTATTAATGCTCATATTAATAAGCTGTCCTCTAAGCATTTTAGCTCAGAACAAAACGATTACCGGTACCGTCAGGGATGCAATTGACGTGGTAATCGGTGCTTCTGTTACGGTGAAAGGTAATAGTTCTGTCGGTACAATTACTGATATGGATGGTAACTTTAAACTCTCTGTGCCAGCTTCTGCCAAAGAGTTGATAGTCTCTTTTATCGGTTATGACAACCATACGGTGATAATCGGTAACAAAACGCATTTTGACATTACATTGAAAGAATCCAGTGTGATGTTGGAAGAAGTTGTTGCTATTGGTTATGCAAAGGTGAAGCGCAAAGATTTGACGGGGTCTACCTCTTCTGTTTCAAGCAGTGAGTTAGCAGCTGTTCCGGCAATAACAGCTGCTCAGGCTTTGCAGGGTAAGGCGGCAGGTGTGAACATCGTCACAAAAAGTGGTGCACCTGGTGCTGGTATTAATATCACTGTCCGTGGTGGTACTTCTATTACTCAGAGCACGGAACCTCTTTATATTGTAGATGGTTTTGAAATGAGTGATGCTTTGACCAATATTGATGTGAATGATATTGAAAGCATTGATATTTTGAAAGATGCATCGGCCACTGCTATCTATGGTTCACGTGGTTCTAACGGTATTGTGTTAATTACGACAAAGTCCGGTAAGAAAGGAAAGACACAGATAACTTATAATACTTACTTCTCTTTTGACAAACTTTCCAAAAAACTGGATATGATGTCTAATGCTGAGGATTTTGTAAAGTATCAATATGAGATGGCAGAACTGCAAGGTAAAACAGCAGTGTGGAGTAATGTATTTGATAATGGAAAAGGTATTGATGCCAGTGATTTTTATTCAGGAGTTTATGGACGTATCAATAGCCAATATGGAGATGCTTATGGCATCGACTGGCAAGATGAAGTATTTGGAGGTTCAGCCCTGACACAAAATCATAATGTCAATGTTTCTACTGGAACTGAAAAGACCCAGGTGATGTTGAGTTATAATTATAGTGATCAGGAAGGTTTGCTTGCTAATCATGGTATAAAGAAGAATTCAATCCGTGCGAAGGTTAATACGGAACTTTATAAAGGGGTTCGTTTTGATCTTAACACAATGTTTTCAGGCAATTCGACAGATGGTGGTGGCGCTTATTCCGGAATGAAGAATGTACTTCTTCAGCCTATTAATGGAGGAAGCATGTTTACCCGTGATGATTTGCTCTATACGCAGACTTATCCGGACTTCTCGGGACTTGATGCTTCTTTTGATACTGCCAATCCGATTGTACAGAATGATGCTTCTACTTCGAATAAACGTTCCAAATTATATACGGTAAATGCAGGTCTGGAATTTGACTTCCTGAAACATTTTACTTGGAGAACAGCAGGTAGTTATACATGGTCGCATAGTAAATCTACTTCTTTTGCCGATGAGAATTCTACTTCTTATATAATGGATCCCAGTAATACTGGTATAAACGGTAGTATCAGTAATTCAGAGTCATATAAATGGCAAGTAACCAATACCTTGAATTACAGCCAGACTTTTGCCAAGAAACACAAGGTAAATGTTCTTATGGGTCATGAAGTTACTTATTCAGAAAGTGAGAGTGATAAGATGACACTTATCAAGTTCCCTTATCCAAATCATGGACTGGATAATATTACTGATGCAACAGTTAAGGAACAATCAACGAGCCATAAAAACAGTGGTATTGTTTCGGCTTTTGCACGTTTTAATTATACATTTGACGAACGTTATTTATTAACAGCTACAGTTCGCGGTGATGGAGCAACTAATTTTGCCAAAGGAAACAAGTGGGGAGTATTCCCTTCCGTATCTGGTGCATGGCGTATTTCAGAAGAAAATTTCTGGAAGAACAGTAAATTGATGAATGTAGTTAATAGTTTAAAGCTTCGTGTTGGTTATGGTGTGACTGGTAATAATGCTATTGGTAGTAGTAAATATACCACTAACTATTCACAAACCACTTACCCTATGGGTAATAATGAGAATAATTCAGCTTATGTTGTAGGTACTACATTGGGTAATAAGGATTTGAAATGGGAGACTTTACATGCAACGAATATTGGTCTGGATATATCGTTGTTTAACAGTCGCGTGAATTTGACTGCTGAATGGTATAATAACCAAATCAGTGACTTGTTGATGAATTGTGTTATTCCGTCTTCAACGGGTTACTCAAGTCAGTATCAGAATGTTGGTGAAATGCGTAACCGTGGATGGGAAATCACTCTTAATACGGTGAACATCAACACGAAGAACTTCCGTTGGACTACTGACCTGAATCTTGCTTTCAACAGTTCTAAAGTTTTGGCTCTAGAAGGAGTAGAAGATCATAAGACGTTCGCAGCTGGTAGTAACCGTTCGGGTACGTTAACCTATTATGCTGTGGTAGGTGAAGCATTGGGTGATATGTATGGATACGTATATGACGGCATTTATACTACTGATGATTTTACTCAGGGAGAAGATGGTTCTTTCATTTTGCGTGATGGTGTTGTGAAACCTTTTGATGGAACACCCCAGCCTGGTGATATAAAGTTTGCAGCTGACAATGAAGCTGGCGATCAGTTTACGAGACAATATGTGAAAATAGGTAACGGTACTCCTGATTGCATTGGAGGTTTCAACAATACTTTCTCTTTCTATGGTTTTGACTTGAGTGTATTCATGAAATTCTCTATTGGAAATGATGTGTATAATGCAACAAAGCACAGTATGAGTCCTTATGCTCTCTATCAGAATGTTCCGGCTGAATTTGGCAATAATTATTATCGTTTGGTTGATCCTGCAACAGGAAAGAAAGCCACTACGCTGGCACGTCTTAAAGAGTTGAATCCTAATGAATCACTGCGTAAATGGAGTTTGAATACAACCAACTCAAGTTATATTACTTATCCTTCTTCTTATTATGTAGAGGATGGTTCTTATTTGCGTATTGCACAGCTGACATTGGGCTATACATTCCCTAAGAAGTGGTTGCAAAAGATAATGATATCTAATGCACGCGTCTATTTTACCGCTAACAATCTGGCTACTATTACCGGTTATTCGGGTTATGACCCTGAAGTATCGTCAGCTAATGATAACGTGGTTTGTACACCGGGCTATGATAGTTCTACTTATCCTCGTTCAAGAAGTTATGTTGTTGGTCTTAACTTAACATTCTAAATAAAGATTTATCATGAAAAAAATATCAATCATATTGGCTGGCATACAAAAGACATTTATTGCTTTGGCCATAGTATCTTTCTCTTTCGGAATATCTTCTTGCCAGGACTGGCTTGAAATGCCAGATTTAACGGCAGAAGATTCAGACTTCGTTTTTGAAAACGAGTATAAAGCTGACATGTTTGTACAAGGTTGCTATCGTGGCTTGATTCACTCAGAAATGTTTTACCAATTGGGCATGGGAGAAACAGTGATGCATGCCAGTGAAGATGGTACTACAAATAACTCGAAATATATGATTTGTAACTATAAGTATGATCCGACCATGCCGGCTACGGTCACTACTATTTTTAAGGAACAATATCGTATCATCGAATCTACAAATATCGGTATCAGTCAACTGAGTAATATGCCGGAAACGAGCAAACGCAATGCTTTAATGGGTGAATTGCTTGCTATTCGTGCGTTTTGTTATCATAATCTTATCCGTATATATGGTGATGTACCTTCCATATTTCAACCCTTGGAAGAGATGGATCCGTCGGATGAAAACACCTTTTATCCTAAACGTTCACCTCGGGATGGAATCTACGATAAAATTGTAGCTGACCTTCAGCAGGCAGTAGAATACTTGCCTTGGTACAGTGAAAGTGGTTATGGTACTCCTGAACGTTTATCCAAACAAGGTGCTTATGCATTGCTGGCTCGCGTAGCTCTTTATGCAGGAGGATATTCATTGCGTTGGAATTTCGAAACCAATGATCCGAGTACTCTCCAGATGGCTCGGCGTAGTGATGATGCTAAGGTAAAGGAGTTTTATCAGATTGCTGATGATGCATGTAAGGCAATTATCAATCGTAGCGAACACTCTCTGGTTAAAGCACAAAATAATATGACTGGTTTTCAGTACCTATGGTATAATTATTGTCAACGTAATTTCTCCGCAACCAGTGGTGAAATGATTTGGGAACTTGCCCAATATGGTACTACCACTAACTCTAATTTTGGTGTATATGCACATCCGGGTTCAAGAGGTGGTACGTATGGTTCGCGTAAGGCCATGCAGTTCATGTTGCCTACCTACTATTTGTCATTTGATGAGAACGATACCCGCCGTGATGTTTCTTGTACATCTTATAGTGTTTATTTTCTGAATAAAGGTGCCGCTGGCGACACATGGGTAGATGTCGGTACTACTTACTCTTGTATCATGCCGGGTAAGTTCCGTATTTCATGGTGTGTAGAACCGGCAGGAGCATCACAACGTAACTTGAATATTCCTGTTATGCGCTATGCAGATGTATTGCTTATGTATGCTGAAACTCAGAACTATTTGAATAATGGACCGACCCAAGCCGCTAAAGATGCTTTGAAAGAAGTTCGCGAACGTGCCGGTATTGGCTCTATGGAAATACCTACTGGACAACAGGAATTTGAGGACGCTATTGTTCAGGAACGTAAATGGGAATTTGCTGGTGAGTTTACATTACGTAGCGATTTAACTCGTATGAACAGGCTGGCTGATGAGTTGGCTACTTGTAAACAGGCGATGAAAGATCTTTCTGATCGCAGAAATGAGTATGCGGATGTGCCGGTATATCGTTTGTATAAGTTCCAGGTAGATGCTCAGGCTTATGGTGATAAATTCCTGGCCTTAGATTATATTGATCTGACAGATGCTAATGAAATAGCTTTGGTTAAAGCTGTGCCTACTAATTCTGCTGAGTATGATGCTTTCCAGGAAACATTGGCAGACATTGTGAAAGCACATGGTATAACTATGGCCGATGGAGATAAATGGTATCCCGTCAATATGTTCGAAGCCTATACAAGTACTTATAATGGTAACGCACGTAAGGCAGTAGGATTTACCAATGGTTATAATGCTTTGCAGATAGGTAATATTATCTATACGAAACCGACCGGTTCTGCGGAAAATGGTGGTACTTATCCGAACTGGATTGAGGCTGCAGACGGTAGTGACGGCTTGTATTATGGTTTTGAGAAAAACAAATGTGAATTATTACCTTTTGCTGCTAAGTCTTCCGGACATCCGATGATTGACAATCCTAACCTGACACAACATCCAGGCTACTTACAAAGCGGTGAATAACCACTCTTTGACATACTTTTAATGTCTATAGCCTTAAATTCGCAGAGGTGTTTATCCTGCAACAGGTAATCGACTTTACGAATTTAAGGCTATATCTTTTCAATCTTTCTCGTAATTTATTTCAACTATTAAAAGATTGGCTTTTGTCCTTCCGGACAGAGGCAGCAATCTTTATTGCTTTTAACGAACAACAAAATGTTTACCTGTATAAATCAACCTAAAAATGAAAACTACTCTATTTAATTTCTTTAAGAATGCCGGGGTTTTACTCCTTATTGCAACATTAGGAATGAGTTGCAGTGATAATGATATTGAAGTTATTATAAAGAAAGGCAGCGACGGTCCTTTCCCTGATTATGGTAAAGTTTTGGCCTTTCCCGGTGCTGAAGGTTATGGAGCCGGGGCAACAGGAGGTCGTGGTGGTGACGTTTACCATGTTACTACTTTGGAAGACAACGGAGAAGAAGGCTCATTGCGTGCTGCAGTAAGTAAACCCGACCGGATAATTGTGTTCGATGTTGCAGGTATTATCAACCTGAAAGAGGCACTTGTATTTTCCAAGAATCTGACTATTGCAGCTCAAACAGCTCCTGGAGATGGTGTAGTCCTTTATGGTAACCGCGTTTCGTTTACTGGAGCCAGTAATCTGATTTGTCGTCACTTGCGTATCCGTATGGGAACGAATGGGCCTGATGGAAAAGACGCTGCCGGAATAGCAAATGGTGAAAATATGATTTTCGATCATTTATCTGTTACTTGGGGACGTGATGAAAACTTCTCCATCAACTGGGATAGTAAAGGAACACTTCCACGCAATATTACCATTCAGAATTCAATTCTTGGTCAGGGATTACAAAATCATTCTTGCGGTGGTTTGATTCAAACAGATACAGAATCAGGCATTACCCTTTTCCGTAATCTTTATACTGATAATAAAACACGTAATCCGAAAGTGAAAGGTCTGAATCAGTTTGTAAACAATGTGGTTTATAACTGGGGAAGTGGTGCCGCTTATAATATGGGCGGTGATTCGTCCGGTCAGTCGGAAACAACTATTGAGGATAACTACTTCATTGTAGGGCCTGTGGACAACTGGCAGAATGTAAGACAAGAAGATAACTCTATTAAGGTGGAAAAAGTTCCGATGAGTCCTACTCCGCCGTTTCTGGGAGGTAATGCCGACTTTAGAGCTTATTATAAAGGAAATTATTATGATAATGATAAGGATGGTTCGCTCAATGGTTTTGAACTGACGCGAGCCAACTGGGCCGAATATTGCAAAGGGGAACCTACTTTCCTGAGTGCGCCTTCGGATAAACATCCTGCTATTAGCCAGCAAACATCTGCAACAGAAGCCTATAACTGGATTGTAAAGAATGTAGGTGCCAGTCTTCCGGCTCGTGACGAAGTGGACCAATATCTGATTGATGAGCTGACTTCACTGGGTAAAAAGGGAACGATTATTCAGAATGAACAAGATGTACAGCAGTTTTCATTGGGAGGTGTAGGTACTATTCAAAACGGGGAGAAACCTTTGGATAGCGACAATGACGGTATGCCTGATGAATTTGAAGACAAATATGGCTTGGATAAGAATGACCCCTCTGATGCTGCAAAGATAGCAAACAACGGTTATACGAATATCGAAAACTATATCTTTACACTTGATGCTAAACTTAATAATTAACTCTTAAACATAAGGAGAAGGAACAGTATGAAAACACTGATAAAATATCTCGTTGCTGCATTAGTGGTAATTATGGTTAGTTGTGACGATACCGAACAATTAATTTATGAACAGCCCAATTCGTTTACTTTGACCCTTAATCAAGAAGATGAATTGAAGGTAGAAATCCAGACCGGAGAAAAAATAGGCATCAATGGAACGGAATACTCTGTATTGTCGAATGCATGCGTTAGTATGTACGATGTTCCTGTTGCCAATCAATATCTGATTTATTATCCTGCTAATGCCCAACTTTCGGGTAATAATCTGGATTATTCTTTACCGACGGTTCAGACTTATACACAAGGTGCGATAGACCAGTCCGCTTGTCCGCTTTATTGCCTGACGGATAATGACGGTTTGAATAATATGAAAATGAATGCAGCCTGTGGAGGATTGAAACTGATAGTTCCGGCTAATGAAGATTTTGCTTCTCTTACCTCCGTTACTTTTGAGTCCAAGAACGATATGCTTGCGGGAGATGTACGTGTAGATGCAACGACGGGACAGGTTACTTTCCTGGAGAATACATCTAAAACACTTATGTTGAAAGGCGATATAAACATATCCGAAGGTCAGGAACTGTATCTTGCCCTTCCGCCGATGGCATTGAGCAGTACGTTGGATATAACACTTGTTTCTCCTAAAGGAATGGGGACTTGCTCTGTAGACTTGAACGGAAAGAGCATTGAACGCGGTAAAGTACTTTCTGTTGCTTTAGAGAGCATTGAATGGGTATCGGTGACCAATTATTATGGTAAGGCCAATTCAATCATAGTGGCTCCCGGTACAACTTCAGTAACTGTTGATTGTACTCCTTACTATACTACCAGTCTGAAGTACACTTACGAGAATCATGCTTCGGACGATAGCCGATTAGCTCGTTCTGCCAAATTACTTTGGAATGATGTTTCTACCGATTTTATAAGCAATGTGTCATTATCTTCCGACCGTAAATCTTTTACAGCTACTTTGAATGGGCAACCGGGTAATGCGGTTGTCGCTATTTATGACATGGAAGATCCTGATGCAGAAGATGCTACTATTCTCTGGTCTTATCATATTTGGGTTACTGATGTTGCAGATCAGCCTTTCGGAGTAAATAGCAAAGGCAATAGTTATACAGTTATGGATCGTAATCTGGGTGCTGTTTCTGCTACTCCGGGTGATGCGGGAGCCATAGGGTTACTTTATCAATGGGGGCGTAAGGACCCGTTTGTAACAACCAGTGAAATAGGAAAGAATACTGAAGCTGAGATGTATGACCAGAGTGGGGTAGTTAGCCTGAAAATAGAAAGTGGTAGTGAAGAAAGAGGTACGGTGGCCTATTCTGTCCGGAATCCGGCTACGTATATTAAGTATTCACGTTCCAAGAGCAATGTTTCCGCCCCACCTTACTATTATTCATATGACTGGCTCTATTGGGGTGATAATGCTCTCTGGGGAAATCCCGAAGGATATGATTATCCGTCAGTTGCTTCTATTCAGAAATCTGTATACGATCCTTGTCCTGAAGGTTATATGGTTGCACCACGTGATACATGGTTGAATTCATCTTCTTCTACATCCGGCATTGAGGCGAGTGTTTTTCTCTCTACCTCTAATTGGGATGCGGAGAATTTAGGTTACTCTTTAAATTATAATGGACAGGAGTTGTGGTATCCGCTTGGTGGCTTACGTAATCGTAAAACAGGGAAACTTCAGGATGCGGAGAAATCCGGTTACTATTGGCAAAGTACAGCCTCCGCATCCAATGGGGCAGATGCAAGTTACATGAACGTGGGCAAGGATAAGGTAGATACGGCAGGGAAGAATAGCCGTGCCAATGCCTTCTCCGTGCGTTGTGTAAAAGTAGATTAATTTTATATATAGAAAAACATGAGAGTGAATCAGAGAATGTTTTCTTTTAATTCAAGCTTTGGAAAGAGTCTCCTTCTTGTGGTAAATTGTTTGTTTTCCTGTTGGGCATTTGCTCAGGAAGATACATATATTGCACCGCAAGAACAAATAGAGTGGGCTAAACAGTTCTCTGGCGTTAGCGGACCGGGAATACCTGTAGAGGGAGATGGTCGTGGAGGCTGGAGAAGTGGTACTGAAGGAGTTGTATACTATGGCAATCATCCCCGTCCGGAATATCAGGAAGGAAATCTCCGGATGTGTACGGGTTCAGCTGTGGAAAAAGGATTGGTACCTCCCATTAAGCCTGCGTGGGAACTACATTTGCGTGATGGAGTTGTAACTTTGGGTGGCGATGGAAATTACTATCTTACAGGTTCCTCCGGTGATAATATTTGGGCTTGGGCTGAGGGTATAGAACTGTGGAAATCTGCGGATTTGCATAATTGGGAGTATTTAGGTCTGGTTTGGGATATTGATAAGGAAGCGGACGATTGGGTGAAAGCATGGCGTAAGCACCCGAAACGTGCAGTTCGTGCTGTTTGGGCACCTGAAATTCATTACATCAAAGGCAATTATTTCATCTGTTTCAGCATGTGCCCGGATGGGATTGGAATATTGAAAAGTAGTACAGGCAAGCCGGAAGGGCCTTACGTAAACGCTTTTACTATTGATCGTCCCATTGTTGAGGGAATTGACGCCACTTTATTCGAGGATGAGGATGGTAAAGTCTATTTCACATACGGGCAGGCAACTGAGATTGCTCTGTTGAAAGATGATATGAGTGGCCTGGCTGAACCTTTTCGTAGGGTTGTCCTAAGTAAACCGGATCATAATCCGGACCATCATGCTAAGAAGTGTGTAGGTCGTGGTATGAATGATCTGGGACATGAGGGCGCGGTATTGTTCAAGCGGAATGGGAAATACTACCTGGGAGCGGCTGACAATTATGAAGGAAGATATTCTACTTGTTTGGCAATTTCTGATAATGTTTACGGACCCTATCAAAAACGCCATGAATCGATACCTTGCGGTGGTGGCACCGGATTCTTTAAAGATAAAGAAGGTAATTGGTGGTGCAGCTATTTCGGCAATGACAGCCAATCGCATTTCCGGGAGAAAATCGGATTTATCCGTGCTGACTTTACTTCTGATGGTTTGGTTTATCCAGCGAAAGAACAACCTTTTGTAGATAAGAAAGACCGGGGAACATGGGAGAATAGTTGGAATAAGATTTGGAAAGAAAAATAAATAGGGGTAATAAGGTTAGTTAGTGGATGAAGAGGTGGATGCTCATCATGAGTATGCCGCCTCTTTTTTTGTAAAGAACTATGCTGAAATCCTTTTGTGTTAATGCAATATACCTATTAATAGCGATTGCGGCGTATACTCCT
>PPYF01506578.1_pt1 | contig 36695 bp, 44 predicted proteins | sample 1559871 | NCBI WGS metagenome assembly PPYF01 (sample SAMN08240021, study PRJNA423297) | Human gut metagenome, whole genome shotgun sequencing project.
TCAGGATTATGACCTGGTAGTGGCGCTGCCTAACGGCCGACCCTGCGAGGACCGCATCATCCTGAAGGAGTTTGAGAAGTTGCGGGAGAAGGCAGGGCTGCCCAGGGTGGTCTTTCATTCCCTCCGTCATTCCAGCACCACCTACAAGCTGAAACTGAACCACGGCGACCTGAAGGCTACCCAGGGCGACACGGGCCATGCGGAGATTGACATGATTACCAGCGTGTATGCCCATATCCTGGACGAGGACCGCAAGATCAACGCCCAGAAGTTTGAGAGCGCCTTCTACGCAAATCCCAACCTGCGCGCGGTCCGTCCCCCAGAGGAGCCGAAGGAACCGGCACCGGCGACGCTTGACCTGGAGGCCCTGGTGGAACAGCTTCGGCAGTCGCCGGAACTGGCAAATACCCTGGCTGCGCTGCTCTCGGCGGCACCAGACGGCAGGTAAGTCCGAAAACTCCAATTAGCAAAGATGGGATTTTTTTTTAGCAGGAACGTGGAAATCGTTCGTTTCTTCTTAGCAGGATATACATTGCGGCGCATAAAATTCTCCCGTTCCCAAACGAGCAAGAGAACGGGAGAAGCAAAACAAAAAAACGCTGCAAACCAGCAAAAAATGGCTTGCAGCGGTGCTTTTGGCACCCCCGGCTGGGTTCGAACCAGTGGCCTGTCGCTTAGGAGGCGACCGCTCTATCCAACTGAGCTACGGGGGCTTATACAAAAAATATTCAATTTTCAGGCTCAACCGGATTCGAACGAACTGCCGCTTAGGAGGCGGACGCTCTATCCTGCTGAGCTACAGAGACGTGTATCAAATTTTCCTTGATTTTACGCGTTTTTTCGCGTTTCGTCCAAGGTGACGATCTATATTTCAGAGGGAAAATCCATTAGAAAAACGGTCATTTTGCTAATGGATTTTTGCCCCTTGAAAGCAATTTTCTTAAAAATGTTCCTCTTCCCCGGCGTTAGAAAAACGCCGAAATCGCGACTCCATTCGAACCGGACTTCAGATTTCAAAAAATCATTTGGCCCGTGATTAACATATTCTTAGGAGGCATGTGCTCTATCCAACTGAGCTACTGAGACATAAAAACAAAAGTTTTCGCGAGCGGCTCTTTCGTGCGGAATCGCAGCACGCGATATATTTATATTACTGCATTGAGAGCAAAAAGTCAATTCCGAATGCGGTGAAAAAAGTAAAGTGCAGCTGTGCAAAATTAAAAAATCATAATCTTGCAAGCGGGTGCAGAAAGTGATATGATACAATTATATATATGGGGTTAATGAGGGGAATCACGAAACCCATTTATTTCCCGAAGGAGGGGGCATACTTGTGAAACAAATGCACATCACCGAAACGGTGCTGCGTGACGCGCAGCAGTCGCTGATTGCGACGCGAATGCCGTTTGAGGATTTCGAGGGCATTCTCGATGAGATGGATCAGGCCGGTTATCACTCGATTGAGTGCTGGGGCGGTGCGACCTTTGATTCCTGCCTGCGCTATCTGCATGAGGATCCGTGGGAGCGTTTGCGTAAGATCAAATCTCACATGAAGAACACCAAGCTGCAGATGCTGCTGCGCGGTCAGAACCTGCTCGGCTATCACCATTATTCGGATGATACCGTGCGCCGTTTTGTCCGCAAGAGCATCGAGAACGGCATGGATATCATCCGCATTTTTGATGCGCTGAACGATCTGCGCAACATCGAGACCGCTGTGGACGAATGTCTCAAGGCAGGCGGCCATGCACAGGGTTGTATCTGCTATACGCTGAGTCCGATCCACAATCTGGAGATGTTCGTTTCGCTCGGCAGGCAGATCGAAGCCATGGGCTGCAACTCGCTGTGCATTAAGGATATGGCGGGCATCATGTCTCCGCAGGAGTGCTATGACCTGGTTACCGCACTCAAGCAGAACATCAAAATTCCGGTTTATGTGCATACACACGCGACCACCGGTCTGGGTTATATGACTTATCTGAAGGCAGCGGAAGCCGGTGCGGACGGCATCGACTGTGCGATCTCGTGCATGTCGGGCGGCACCAGCCAGCCGGCAACCGAGTCCATGGTCTACGCGCTGCAGCAGATGGGCTTCGACTGCGGCGTGGATGCTCACGAGCTGAACAGGATCAACGAATTTTTCATTCCGGTTAAGGATAAGTTCTCTGCAAACGGCACCTTTGACCCGTATGTCCTGTCCACCAAGACGGATGCGCTCATCTACCAGATTCCGGGCGGCATGCTGTCCAACCTGGTGGCACAGCTGAAGGCACAGAACGCAATCGATCGTCTCGATGAGGTACTCGCCGAAACACCGCGCGTGCGTGCCGATATGGGTTATCCGCCGCTGGTAACGCCGCTTTCGCAGATGGTCGGCGTACAGGCAACGGTCAACGTTCTCCTCGGCGGCCGTTACAAGTCGATCGGCAAGGAGATCAAGAGCTACATCCGCGGCGAATACGGCAAGGCACCGGGCGAAGTCAATCCCGAACTCGCCAAGCAGGTGCTCGGTGACGAGCAGCCGATGACTGGCCGTTTTGCCGATACGCTCGAGCCGGAATTTCCGGCTGCACGCGAGCATCTCGGCACGCATGCCCGCAGTGAAGAGGACGTCCTGTCCTATATCGCATTCCCGCAGCAGGCAGAGCAGTTCTTTGAGCGCCGGGAGCAGACCTTCACCGCAAGCTATTCGTTCAAGGAGGTTAAGTGAGCATGGTACACGATCCGATCAGCGTACTGGACGCGCTCATGATCGCCCTGTCCGGTATCGTTATTGTATTTTTGATGCTGGCACTTCTCTGGGGTGTCATCGCTGTTATTTCCCGTGTGATGGGCGTGCTCGAAAAGCACACCGCGCATCCGGCTTCGGTCAGTGCAGCGGCTCCTGCGGCTGCGGCTCCGGCAGCAGCACCTGCACCGGCACCGGTTCCGCAGGTCAAGCTAGAAGGCGTCAGCGAGGTGGAGGCGGCTTGTGTTATGGCTATTGTCAGCCACGAAACGGGCATTCCGCTCGATCAGCTTGTATTTAAGTCCATCAAGGCGGTTTAAGGGGAGAAAGAAACATGAAATATCAGGTATCGCTTAACGGCAAGCAGTTTGAAGTAGAAGTAGAAAAGGGGGCGGTAAGCGCAGTACCGACCGGCGCGGCTCCCGCACCGGCACCGGCTGCAGCAGCACCGGCACCCGCGGCAGCGCCGGCTCCGGCAGCAGCACCCGCAGCAGCGCCTGCAGGCGGCGAGACCGTCGCAGCGCCCATGCCGGGCACTATTCTGGATATCCGATGCACGGCAGGTCAGGCCGTTAAGGGCGGCGATGTGCTGTTCATTCTCGAGGCCATGAAGATGGAGAACGAGATCTGCGCACCGCATGACGGCACGGTCGGCACTGTCTGCGTACAGAAGGGCGCTTCCGTACAGACCGGCGCAGTACTCTGCACGATGTAACGGGAGGCGCGTACTATGCAATTTTCGTTTTTCGGTGCATTAGGCAGCATTCTGGCAAGCTCGGGCTTCGCGTCCTTCGCGGAGGACCCGCGCAGCCTGATCATGATCATCATTGCATGCGTGCTGCTGTACATGGGTATCGGCAAAAAGTTTGAGCCGCTGCTGCTCGTTCCGATCGCATTCGGCATGCTGCTGGCCAACCTGCCGCTGACCGGCCTGCTCAACGCACCGGTTGACGGTTCCAGTCCCGGCATGCTGTGGGTGTTCTATCAGGGCGTCCAGCATGCGATCTATCCGTCCATCATCTTCCTCGGCATCGGTGCCATGACCGACTTCGGCCCGCTGATCGCGCGTCCGTCCTCGCTGCTGCTGGGTGCAGCGGCACAGCTCGGTATCTTCTCCGCATTTCTGCTCGCGCTTGTGCTCGGCTTCCCGGGCAAGGTTGCGGCAGCCATCGCCATCATCGGCGGTGCGGACGGCCCGACTTCCATTCTGGTCGCATCCCGTCTGGCAGCGGATTATCTGCCCGCCATCGCTATTGCGGCGTACTCGTATATGGCGCTTATACCGCTTATCCAGCCGCCGATCATGCGTCTGCTGACCACCAAGAAGGAGCGCGAGGTCAAGATGGAGCAGCTGCGTCAGGTCTCCAAGACCGAGAAGATCGTATTCCCGATCGCAGTTGCCATCATCGTTATCCTGCTGATTCCGGATACCGCTCCGCTGATCGGCATGCTCATGCTGGGCAATCTGCTGCGTGAGTGCGGCGTAACCGACCGCCTGAGCGACACCGCGCAGAACGCGCTGTGCAACATCGTCACCATCTTCCTCGGCCTGTCGGTAGGCTGCAAGGCGATTGCGTCCACCTTCCTGACCTGGGAGACCATCAAGATCATCATCCTCGGCCTGATCGCGTTCACGTTCTCGACCGTCGGCGGCCTGCTGTTCGGCAAGGTCATGTATAAGCTGACCGGCGGCAAGGTAAACCCGCTGATCGGCTCGGCCGGTGTATCTGCCGTTCCGATGGCAGCCCGCGTTTCGCAGGTTGAGGGCCAGAAGGCCAATCCGGCAAACTTCCTGCTCATGCACGCTATGGGCCCGAACGTAGCCGGTGTTATCGGCTCCGCTGTTGCCGCAGGCTTTGTCCTCAAGGTATTCGGCGCGTAAGTGCAAAGCAAAAGAACCCGAATTGTAGGGTTCTTTTTTTTACGCTTTTTGGTTGAGAAGAATTGGGAATAATGGCCGTCTATTTGTAACGGTATGCACACGATATCCCGCAGGGAGAGCACATTGTGCTCCCACGCAAAGGTAAAACATTACGCTAATTCTCCATCTTCCATTTTCCATTCTCAATTTTTTATGCTTTCTTGACAATTTATGTCGCCCTGTTTTATAATTAATGCAAGAAACGAACGGGTGGTCCTTATTGTGCAGGTACTAAAAGACGAACTTCGACACAAAATTCTGCTCGAATCCGAGCATTTATTCCTGCAGCGCGGGTACGACCGCACCTCACTGCAGATGATTGCGGACAAGGTAAATATCAGCAAGAGCAACCTCTACCACTACTTCAAAAACAAGGAGGAGCTGTTCTACGAGCTGACCGACAGCGCTGCAGACGGCCTGAAGCGCATGATCCTGCGCTTCCGCAGCATGCGGTTTGACCTGAACATGGACGCGCAGGAATTCCGCATGCTGCTCACCGAGGAGGTACTCTCACTGCTGCTGGCGGAGAAATACGGCCTTCTTCTTATCATGGAGCAGGCCAACGGCACTCGATATGAAAACCTGCGGCCGGTAATGATTGAGCTGATTGCGTCCAAGATCGTGCCCATGCTGGCTGACGAGGAGAACAGCCCGATGATGGCACAGATCATGGCACACAATCTGGTGGACGGGACGGTGCACATCCTCAAGAACCGCGTTCGCCCGAGCGAGGTCCGTGCCGGACTGAATCAGCTGATCACCTATCACACACAGGGAATGCACGCGCTGCAATAGCAGCGCGTTTTCTTTTGCCCTTAAACGGATACAAATGCGTTCTAACCGTCCCCGAATCCACATACACTGTCACAGATGAAACCTCATCAGGTAGGAGGGAAACAGCGGTGAAGGGCTTACCGGAGGAGCGCACGATCCGTCTGGCGCAGTACATGATCGAGCAGAAGGCCACCGTGCGGCAGACTGCGGCACGGTTCGGAATATCCAAGTCAACCGTACATAAGGATATCACAACGCGCCTGCAAAAGCTGAATACCGAGCTGTATGAGCGCGTACAGACCGTTCTGCAGGTGAACAAGCAGGAGCGGCACATACGCGGCGGCAGAGCAACACAGGCGAAATACCGCGCCGAAGCGGCGCAGCGACGCGGTGAAAAATAAAAAAACCGACTTTCCAAGCGGAAAGTCGGCAAACAGAAGCAGCGTGACAGTGTTGCTGTATAAAGGCTTAAAGCAGGCCGAGCTCATGCGCGCAATCGCTGCAGACATTCTTACCCTTGAAGTGGATAATGTCCTTTGCGTTACCGCAGAATACGCAGGACGGCTCGTACTTCTTGAGGACGATATGATCGCCGTCAACGTAGATTTCCAGAGCGTCCTTTACTTCGATGCCCATAGTGCGGCGCAGCTCAATCGGAAGCACGATGCGACCAAGTTCATCAACCTTACGAACAATACCGGTGGATTTCATTTTCAACACACTCCATTTCTTTATCATAAAAAATGTATTACCAAATCCCACTCACTCGGGATGTTGGACGGAAGGGGGGAACACGATATGCTGTCCGTTATCTGGACGGTGTTCCTTTGTATGGCGCTGCTATGCGGTGCGGTCACGGGCAGGCTGGCAGAGGTTACGGCAGCGGTACCCACAGGGGCTGCGGAAGCGATCACGCTGGCGATCAGTATCACCGGGCTGATGTGCTTCTGGAGCGGTGTGATGGAGCTGCTGCAGGCTTCCGGACTGGCAGAGCGGCTGTCCCGTCTGATGGCTCCTGTTCTGCGTCCCTTGTTCGGAAGCGCATCGCAGGATAAACAGGCGATGGAAGCAGTAAGCGCCAATGTAACGGCAAATTTGCTGGGGTTATCCAACGCGGCAACGCCGTTGGGATTGCGTGCGTCAGAGCGGCTGTATGTTCTTGCAGGGCGGAGCGGAGCGCCGGATACCGTGCTGACGCTGATCGTGCTGAACGCAACCTCAATTCAGCTGATTCCGTCTACGGTGGCGGCGGTTCGTGCGGCTTGCGGAGCACACGCGCCATTTGATATTATGCTGCCGGTGTGGGGAGCTTCTGCGGCTTCCGTTGCGGCGGTGCTGCTCAGCAGCAAGCTGCTGCGTCCTTTTTTTCCGGATGGGGAATAGCGGGACAGGTAAGTGCGCCTTACAAGTAGTATTATCACACATGAAAAGCAAGAAATTTGTCGAATAAGCAAACAATTCTCGAAAAATTTCCAAACGAGGGAAATAATACAAGGAGGGAGATTGTTGCAGATTTTGCAGAACGCGCTCATTCCGGCACTTTTGGCGGGAATCAGCCTGTATGCGCTGTGCAAAGGCGTGGACGTATTTCCAACTTTTCTGCGCGGTGCAGCCGTCGGTTTGAAAACCGCGGTGCAGATACTGCCTGTTATGGTCGGGATGCTGACAGTCGTGTTCATGCTGCGCGCCTCAGGTGCCGTTGATATTGCGGCAAGCGTGCTCGCGCCCGCACTGCGTATACTGGGAATACCGAAAGAATGCACAGCCCTGACCCTGCTGAAGCCGATCAGCGGAGGAGGAGGACTGGCGATGGGCAGTGAAATTATACGACGCTGCGGACCGGACAGCTATGCCGGACGCGTGGCCGCAGTGATGCTGGGAGCCTCGGAAACCAGCCTGTACACAATCAGTGTGTACAGCGGGCACCTTGGTTTAAACCGAACCAGATATGCTGTATTTGCGGCATTGTGCGGTGATGTGGCAGCATTTACCGCCTCTGCAGCATTGGTTAGATTATATTTCCCATACAGTTAATATTATATCGTGTATGTTAAAAAATTACCATAGCTTATGTCAAAAAATAGCGAATTAAATAAACATTACTTGTATCCTTTGTGCAATATGCAAAAAAATACAGGCTGAGAAGATAAAAAGCATCTATGCCGAAGCACAGATGCTTTTCATATTGCAAAGCGATTACTTCTTTACGATCTCCTTGCCGAAAGGACCATCATAGTCGAAGAAGCCCTTGCCGGTCTTAACGCCCAGCCAGCCGGCACGAACCATCTGACGCATCAGCGGATGCGGACGGTACTTCGGGTCGCCGGTCTCGCGGTACAGCGTCTCCATGATTGCGAGGTTTACATCGTGGCCAACAAGGTCAGCGGTGTGCAGCGGGCCGGACTTCATGCCTGCGCCAAGCTGCATAGCAACGTCGATATCAGCAGGGGAAGCGATGCCGTCAGCAACGATACCCATTGCCTCGTTCATCATCGGGATCAGGATGCGGTTTACAACGAAACCGGGACCTTCCTTAACGGCAACCGGGGTCTTGCCCAGGGATGCCATCAGGTCAAATGCGGTCTGGAAGGTTTCGTCCGAAGTCTGGATCGCGCGGGTAACCTCAACCAGCTTCATGATCTGAGCCGGGTTGAAGAAGTGGCAGCCGATGAACTTGTCCGAACGGTGCGGGATGCAGGCAGCCATCTCGGTGATGGACAGACCGGAAGTGTTGGAAGCGAAGATGGTGTGAGCGGGGCAAATCTTGTCCAGCTCCTCCAGCAGGTCCTTCTTCAGATCCATGCGCTCCAGAATAACTTCCATGATGAAGTCAGCATTGGCAGCGTCCTTGCGGTCAACCGAGGTCTTGAGGGAAGCGAGCAGCTCGTCCTTGCGCTCTGCGGTCATCTTGCCCTTGCTTACGAGGAACTCGTAATCGTGTGTGATAACGGTCTTGCCGCGCTCGGTGAACTCCGGCTTGATGTCGATCATGGTAACGTCATGACCTGCGTTCAGGAATACCTCAGTGATGCGTGCGCCCATGTTGCCAGCGCCGAATACACAAACTTTCATGCTAAAATTAACCTCTCTCTCTCACTCTTTGCGGATGGATGAACAGGTATTGCGAATATTGATTAGTCAAAACCGCACAATCCGGTTTTGAATTGTGCGGTCCTGCTGTATCAATGCTTACTTATTCTTGAATTCCTTAGCCGGCTTGTCGCGGTTCTTGTCCAGGAAGTAAGCCATGCCGTACTTCTGATCCTCGGTAGCAAAGCACTGTGCGAAGCAGTTGCCCTCGAACTTCAGAGCGGAGTTCAGGTCGGTCTGCATGCCAACGTTTACAGCTTCCTTAACCAGGGAAACAGCGATCGGAGCCTGAGCAGCGATCTCCTCGGCCAGCTTTACAGCCTCGTCGAGCAGGTTCTCCAGCGGATATACGTAGTTAACCAGGCCCATGTCCAGAGCGTCCTGAGCGGTGTAGTTAGCGCGAGCAGTGTACAGCATTTCCTTAGCCTTGCCTGCGCCTACGAAGCGAGCCAGACGCTGGGTGCCGCCGCAGCCCGGGGTGATGCCCAGACCAACTTCAGGCTGACCGAAGGAAGCGTTCTCGGAAGCGAGACGGATGTCGCAGGACATAGCCAGCTCGCAGCCGCCGCCGAGGCAGAAGCCGTTGATGGCAGCGATAACCGGACGCTTGAAGTTCTCGATCTTCCAGCAAACGCGGTTAGACTCGTTGCCGAACAGCTTGCCCTCTGCACAGGTCTTGGTAGCCATCTCGGAGATGTCAGCGCCTGCAACGAAGGAGTTAACGGTCTTGCCCTTCTTGTTAACGGTGGAAGAACCGGTCAGAACTACTGCATAAACGTTGTCCAGATCCTTAGCCAGCTCGTCGAATGCCTCTTCCAGCTGGGCGTACATGTCGGTGGACAGAGCGTTCATAGCCTTCATGTGCTCGATCTTAACGATCGCAACATGACCCTTTTTTTCGATTACTACGTCAGTCATTTTTAAGACTTCCTTTCAGAATATGTGCTATGAGCGTAAAACGCTCAAAAGCAATCTCCGTTCGGAGATTACCAAACATCCAAAGGATGTTTGCAGTCAAAATAGAACAGAAGCGAGCTTCTGTTCGTAAAAACCCGCGACATGCGCGTGGGTTTTTACACCCCGACCCAGCCGCCCTGGGCGGCGTCGTTCGGGTATCCAAAATCAGTTTCTACGGAACTGATTTTGGTATATAGGGGGCTTTTGAAGCCCCCTATAGCAAGATTTACTTGCAGAGCTCGTCGCGCTCAACGATGATAGCTTCGCCCATACCGCCGCCGATGCACATGGTAGCCAGACCGATGGTCAGGTCGCGCTTGATCATTTCGTGAATCAGGGTGGTGGTGATGCGGCAGCCGGCTGCACCGATCGGGTGACCCAGAGCGATTGCGCCGCCGTTTACGTTAACCTTGTCCATATCAAAGCCAAGCTCACGGTTAACAGCAGCAGCCTGTGCAGCAAATGCCTCGTTGGACTCGATCAGGTCGAGGTCAGCAACGGTCAGACCTGCACGGGCCAGAGCCTGACGGGTGGACTCGATCGGGCCTACGCCCATGATGGACGGATCGCAGCCTACAGAGCCCCAAGCACGAACCTTAGCCAGCGGCTTGAGACCGTTTGCCTTAACGAACTCCTCGGAAGCGATGATCATTGCAGCGCCTGCATCGTTGATGCCGGAAGCGTTGCCTGCGGTTACGGTGCCGCCGTCCTTCTTGAATGCCGGGCGCAGCTTGCCGAGGATCTCCAGAGTGGTGTTCGGCTTTACATGCTCGTCGGTATCAAAGATAATGGTTTCCTTCTTCTTCTTAACTTCAATCGGAACGATCTCGTCCTTGAAGCGGCCGTTAGCGATGGCAGCAGCTGCCTTCTGCTGGGAAGCGAGAGCGATCTCGTCCTGCATCTCGCGGGTGATGCCGTACTTTTCAGCTACGTTTTCTGCAGTGATGCCCATGTGGTACTGGTTGAATACATCAAATACGCCGTCGTATACCATCATGTCGACCAGCTTCTTGTCGCCCATGCGAGCACCCCAGCGGGTATCGCGGGAGATGTACGGAGCACCGGACATAGACTCGCAGCCGCCTACCAGCATCATCTTGTTCTCACCGGAACGGATGATCTGGGTGCCGAGGGAGATGGCACGCATGGAGGAAGCGCAAACCTTGTTCAGGGTCATAGCCGGGGTGGTGATCGGCAGACCGGACTTCAGGCAAACCTGACGTGCTACGTTCTGGCCTACGCCGCCCTGCAGTACCTGACCGAACAAAACCTCGTCGATTGCTTCCTTGTCAACGCCTGCACGCTCGATAGCTGCCTTTGCAGCAGCGGTGCCAAGCTCGGAGGAGTGTACATCGCGGAGGGTGCCGCCGTAAGTGCCGATTGCAGTACGGGCAGCGGAACAGATGTAAACGTTCATTTAGCTGTTTCTCCTTTTCTACTGATGCGGCGAAAAAACTATGCCGCCGCATGGTGATGGAAACTCGATTTTCTTGAGTTCGTTAATATTTTATCAAACCATTCGGCAGAATGCAAGGGAAACTGGTCGATTCTGTAAAATTATATGAAAAGGCCGGTTTCCGTTTGCATAATCTGCACAAATAGAATTGATTAATCGTTAGCCAGACCCATCAGCTCGTCACGGAAGATGCGAGCGTCCATGGTCTTGATCTCGTCAGCCATCTTCGGAACGAATTCCATCTGGTCGAGGATCTGGGTCTGCAGGTCGATGCCCGGAGCGATCTCGGTCAGGGTAACGCCTTCCGGACGCAGCTCAAATACGCAGCGCTCGGTGATGTACAGAACCGGCTGATGTACCTCGTTAGCGTAATCGCCGGAGAAGGTGATGTGCTCAACCTGCTTAACGAACTTCTTCTTAGCGCCTTCCTGGGTGATAATGAGCTTGCCGTCCTTGCACTCAGTCTTGAGGCCCTTTGCAGTGAAGGTGCCGCAGTAAACAACCTTCTTGGCGTTCTGGGTGATGTCGATGAAGCCGCCTGCACCTGCCAGACGGGTGCCGAACTTGGATACGTTCAGGTCGCCGTTCGGAGCAGTCTCAGCCAGGCCGAGGAATGCAACGTCAAGGCCGCCGCCCTGATAGAAGTCGAACTGTACGTTGTGCGGGATGATGCACTGTGCGTTAGCAGCAGCGCCGAACTGGGTGCCGCCGTACGGTACACCTGCGATGGAGCCTGCCTCAACGGTCAGGGTCATCTTGTCAGAGATGCCTTCTTCAGCAGCTACGTTAGCGATCTTCTCCGGTGCGCCGGTGCCGAGGTTTACGATAGCGTCCTGCGGCAGCTCCATAGCAGCGCGGCGGGCGATGATCTTCTTAGCGTCCATCGGGATCGGCGGGATAGCGTCAACCGGGATGCGGAACTCGCCGGTCAGCGCACCGTCGTACGGCATGCCGAGGCACTGCATGTTCTCCTCCTCGGTGCCGACTACAACAGAGTCAACATAGATGCCCGGGATAGCAACCAGCTTCGGGTCCAGAGAGCCGCCCTGTACGATCTTCTCAACCTGAACGATTACCTTGCCGCCGGAGTTCTTGCAGGCCTGAGCCATAGCAGTTACGTCTAGAGGACCGATCTCACGATGTACGGTGCAGTTGCCGTACTCATCGCAGTAGGAAGCACGCAGGAATACAACGTTGATCGGGAAGCCCTTGTACAGCAGGCGCTCCTGACCCTCGATGTTAACGATCTTTACCAGATCTTCCTTGGTAACATCGTTCAGCTTGCCGCCGCCGTTGCGCGGGTCAGCGAAGGTCTTCAGGCCAACGTGAGTGATGGTGCCGATGTTGTGAGCAGCGATATCGCGGTACATGTGCGAGATAACGCCCTGCGGCAGGTTGTAAGCCTCGATCTTGTTGTTCAGAGCCAGCTCGCCGAGCTTCGGAGCACGGTCCCAGTGGCCGCCGATAACGCGCTTAACCATGCCTTCATGGCCGTAATGGTCACCGCCGGTGCCATCGCGGTGGCCCTGACCGGCTGCAAAGAACAGGGTCAGGTTCTGCGGGTGGCCGGTCTCGAGAAAACGCTTCTCGAGAGCCTTGGAAAGGGTCTCCGGGCAAGCACAGGATACGAAACCGCCGGTAGCAATGGTATCGCCGTCCTGAACCTTCAGAGCAGCCTCCTCCGGGGTGATGATGCTTACTTTCTTCATGTTTATCAATCCTCCTGATAATAGTGCGACCGGTTTTACAGTGGTCACGCCTGTGACGTGAAAGACCTGATTCTATCTATCGCCTGCGGAATCTCATCCGCTGCGGCAACAACAACACGGTGCGCGGCCTCGATCTCCTCATAGAGATACGGGCAGCCGGTGCAGCCGCGCAGGATCAGCAGTACGTCATAAGGAACACCGTCCTCCGGATAGGAGAATGAGGCGGTGTCCTGAAGGGCAGCACAAATCGCCTTGTAGGCGTCTCCGCGCTCATAGCGCGGATTGCAGCCGCCGCAGAATTTTACCGTGCAGCGCAGCAAGGCGCACAACCCCTTTCAAGATGTTTCCATATGGGAACAGTATGGTATAACGCAAACACAGGCACTCACGGGTGCTCCATGAGTGCCTATAGTTTGCTCAGAGATTACTTGATGCGAGCAATCTTCTTTGCCAGTTCCTTCTTCATTTCAAGGTTGGACTGACGGGCAATCATGATGCGCTGAGCCTGCGGCGAGCCTGCACCGTGCATGGACTCCGGCAGATAGCCGACAGCTGCAGTACCCATGGTCATGTTCTCGATCAGGCGCAGCAGACGCATACGGTCCTCGGTCGGAACGGAAGCAACGCCCTTGAGGTACTTCTCGATGTACGGCTTGAGCTCCGGGTTGCGGTAATCAGCCTCGGACGGCTGGGTTACCATCAGGCCGCCTGCCAGATCCTGTGCCAGACGAGCGATCTCGTACGGGAAGCGGGTAACGTTCTGCTTGCAGACGTTTGCCAGCAGCAGGTCGATCAGGTAGTTGCCTGCCTTGGTCTTGGTGCCCTGAGAGGAGCAAGCGATACCGCAGCAGTACAGGGTCTCGTTCAGGTGAGTCATCTCGATCAGCTTATCCTTAACGTGGGAAGCCTTGGAGGAGCCAGCCATATCGCCAGCCAGAGCGGTAGCGCCGATCAGAACGTCGCCTACGCCGACCTTGCAGCCGCCGTAAGACTGACGGTGATAGCCTGCGAAACGCTCTACGATCATGCCGGCAAACTTAACTTCGCCGTTGAGGAAGATGCGGTCGTTCGGAACGAATACGCGGTCGAAGATAACGAGAACTTCGTGGCCGCCGTATACCTTGTTGCCAACGTCGATGTCGTTGTACTCTTCAATCTTGCGGGTGTCGCAGGACTGACGGCCGTAGATCAGGGTGATGCCCTTGGAATCGGTCGGTACAGCGAAGGAGATCGCGTAGTCCTCGTCGCCCTCACGCATGGAGATGGTCGGCATTACCAGAACCTCGTGAGAGTTTACAAAGCCGGTCTGGTGAGCCTTAGCGCCGGTAACGTATACGCCGTCAGCGGTGCGCTCTACAACGTGCAGGAACAGATCCGGGTCAGCCTGCTTGGACGGAGCGAGGGAACGGTCGCCCTTAACGTCGGTCATAGCGCCGTCAACTGCGAGGTCCTCATCCTGCACGCGGGTCAGGAACTTGAGGAAGTTCTCGTGGTACTTGGTGCCGCAGGCCTCGTCGATCTCGTAGGTGGAGGAGAAAACAGCGTTCATCGCGTCCATGCCTACGCAGCGCTGGAAGCAGGCTGCAGTCTTCTGACCGAGCAGACGCTGCATCTTAACCTTCTTGATCAGGTCGTCGGTGGACTGATGCATGTGGGTGAAGCGGTTGATCTTCTTGCCGGAGATGTGGGAGGTAGCAGTCATCAGATCCTGATACTGCGGGTCCTCAGCCAGCTCGTAGGTAGCGGCGAAGGAGTTCAGGGAAGGACGGATAACCGGGTCGTCAACCGGATTCTCTACCTTCTTACCGAACATATACAGGTTGAGGTTCAGCTTGCGCAGGGACTCAATGTACTGGTCTTTGGTCATCATAAGTGATCAAGTATCCTTTCTCATTACAATTTGGTACACATAACATGAATAAAGAAAATAGAGCGGGGAGACGGGACTCCCCGCCCTATTCAGGCGTTACATGCGGAAATTAGAAGCACTCTTTGTATACGCGCTCGCTGAGCTCGATGCTCCACGGACGGTAAGAGTTGGTGATCAGACGCTGCTGGTTTGCATCAACAGACAGTGCAAATGCCTTAACGTCCTCTTCCTTGAAGCCGTACTCATGCAGCGGCTTCAGGTGCAGAACCTTCTCCAGAGTTACGTTCAGGGTGCGCAGAGCGTCTTCCTTGGTGCAGCCCAGGCAGCGAGCAACGATTTCCTTGAACTTGCCCAGCTCGCCAGCCGGCTCGTACTCGTCGTACATCTCGAGGATCTTGCCGAACAGAGCGTAGTTGGACTCGCCGTGCGGAACATGGTAGGTGCCGCCGAGCGGGAAGGACATGCCGTGTACGGTTGCACAGCCAGCCTTCAGGAATGCGATGCCTGCAAACAGGGAAGCATGAACGAACTCGCCAAGGTAATCCATACGAGCGTCCGGGCCTTCCAGAGCGATGCGGCGGAAGCCCTCGAGGATCATCTCCATAGCCTTAACGGAGAACATCTCGGAGGTAACGGTCTTGCGGTGCGGGGACAGGAAAGACTCGGTAGCGTGGATCAGAGCATCGATAGCGGATGCTGCGAACGGCTTGTACGGCAGGGTCTTGAGCAGATCCGGAATCAGGCAAACCTTGTTCGGGATGATGTCGTCGGAAACCAGGCCGAGCTTGGTATCGCCGCCGGTCAGCTTGCCGTCCTTCTCGTCCTTAACGATAGCAACAGAAATGTTGGTAACCTCAGAACCGGTACCGCAGGTGGTCGGGATAGCGATAACTTCCTTCTCATGTACAACAGGCTCACGCTTGAAGTACAGCTCATGTACGGAGGTCGGGCGCTTGCAGCCGAGCAGCTTGCAAAGGTCCATGATAGCACCGCCGCCTACTGCGATTACGCGGTCGTAGGAATCGTACGGAATAGCCTCGTACATGGTCTCGATCATAGCCTCGGAAGGCTCGCCTGCACCGAACTTCTCCTGGAATACGAACTTGCTCTTGAGGCCAAGCTCTTCCATGAAGGGCTTGTAGATGAATTCGTTGGTCAGAACGACATCGCGCTCGCCCAGCTTGAACTCCTCAGCGAAAGCACCAAAGGTGTCAAACTTGTAAATAGTCGGGGCAATGACGATCTCTCTCTTGTCCTTCATCAGGGAGGCGCTGAAAGCATCCATAGCCATAGTAGAAACATCTCCAATCAAAAATTTTATAAAAGGCCGTGCGGCTTTTTATTACATGATTTTACAGGGTGGTTTTTTCCTGTGTTCTTATTGTAGCAAATTTGCGCCAAAACTTCAACACAAACAAACAATAATTTCATCAAAAATTGACCAACTAAACCTGTACAAAAAGACAATAAAAAGTCCCGCAATCTTATTACGGGACTATTTTAACGTATTTATTGTGATTTGTAAATGGGGTAATGGTGAAAAGTACCGAAAAGTTTTTGTATAAATTTCCGTTCTTTAGCTGTTTTGCGAAAAACGGCTCAAAAATGCTTTGGTTCGCTCGTTATGCGTATTTTCAAATACCTCTGTCGGCGTGCCCTCCTCAACGATGGTGCCGCCGTCCATGAACACGACATGATCGGCCACATCGCGGGCAAACGCCATCTCGTGGGTGACGATGATCATGGTGGTGTGCTGGTCCGCCAGTGAGCGGATAACGCGCAGCACCTCGCCGGTCAGCTCGGGGTCGAGCGCCGAGGTCGGCTCGTCGAAGCACAGGATATCCGGCTTGAGCGCGAGCGCACGCGCAATGGCAACGCGCTGCTGCTGACCGCCGGACAGCTGGTGCGGATAGTGGCTCATGCGGCCCTCGAGGCTCATCATCTCGAGCAGCTCGATGGCGCGGTGCTCGATCTGCTCGTGAATCTCGCGTTTTTTCTGCTTGTAGTCCGGGCGTTCCTTGGCCTGCAGCAGGGGAGCGAGCATGACGTTCTCGAGTGCGGTGTACTGCGGGAACAGATTGAACGACTGGAACACCATGCCGAAGTGCAGACGGTTCTTGCGAATCTGCGCATCGCTCTTGGCGGCATGGTCGGCAGCGTCGAGCAGTGTCTCGCCGTTTACGATAATCTTACCCTCATTCGGGGTTTCGAGAAAATTCAGGCAGCGCAGCAACGTGGTCTTGCCCGAGCCGGACGAGCCGATGATGGCAAGCGCCTTGCCGCGCTCCAATGTAAAACTGATGTCTTTGAGCACCTTGGTAGAGCCGAAGTTCTTATAAAGGTGCTGTACCTCCAGAATAGGCATAACGGCTCCTCCTTATTTAAAGTAATCCATTTTCTTTTCGATCCAGCCGAACAGCAGGGTCAGAATACCGTTGAACAGCAGGTAGAATACGGCGGTGTAGAACAGCGGCCAGATGATACCGGCGCTTTTGATGAACTTTTCGCCCATCCACAGCACCTCGTATACCGCGATGGTGCGCGCCAGTGCGGTATCTTTAACAAGGTTGATAAACTCGTTGCCCATCGGCGGGATAACGCGCTTGATGACCTGCAGCAGCGTTACCTTGAAGAAAATCTGGCTCTTGGTCATGCCGAGCACCTGACCGGCCTCATACTGACCGCTCGGGATACCCTGAATGCCGCCGCGGAAGATTTCCGAGAAATAGCAGGCGTAGTTGATGACGAACGCCACCAGCGCAGCGGTGAAACGCGGCAGGGAAATATCCCACAGCAGGGCAGGGCCGTAGAAAATGATGATGATCTGGAGCATAAGCGGCGTGCCGCGGACGATCCAGACGATGATTTTGATGAGTGCGCGCAGCGGTGTAATGCGGCTCATCGAGCCGAAGCTGATAAGCAGGCCGAGCGGCAGAGCGAATACCAGCGTCAGGCAGAAAAGCTGTACGGTGGTAACAAAGCCACCCATCAGGCTGAGTGTTACATTGGCAAACATGTCGTTTCCTCTTTACCTCTTTTTTACTTTATTTCCTTTGACACATAAGGCAGAAGACGGTAGTCCGCCTTCTGCCTTATATTGAACTGGGGGATGGGAGATTAAGCCTCCGGATCTACGATTGCTTCCTGTACGCCGTACTTCTGAGCGAAGGAAAGAACAACGCCGTCCTTGTAAGCAGCCTTATAGAAATCGTTGAATGCTTCGGTCAGGTCAGAACCCTTGCGGAAGCCTACAACGTAGTTCTCGTCCTCCTCGCCGTTGGCCTCGTTGAGGTTTACGGTGTAGGTCAGGTTCGGGTAGCTGGTGCCCTCGCCAATCATAGCGCCTGCCATCAGCAGGTCGATCACGCAGGCATCAGAGGTGCCTGCGGCAACCTCCATCAGTGCGTCAGCCTGAGATTGAACTGCGGTTGCATTCAGACCGGCAGCCTGTGCAGCAGCCTCACCGGCGGAGCCGGACTCAACCGCGAAGGTCATATCCTTGATGGATTCGATGTCCTTGGCAGCGTCAGCCTTGTCGGACGGAACAACAACAACCTGTGCGTTGGTTGCATACGGGTCGGAGCAGTTCATGGAGGTCTTGACCTCATCGGTCAGGGTCATGCCGTTCCAAACAGCGTCAACGCCCTTGGAGTCCAGCTCCATGATCTTGTTGTCCCAGTTGATTTCGATGAACTCAGCTTTTACGCCCAGGCTCTCAGCGAAAGCCTTTGCCATGTCCGCGTCAAAGCCGACCCACTCGTCCGAGCCGTCTTCCTTATAATCCATCGGTGCGAAATCCGTGATGCCGATAACCAGTTTGCCGTTGCTCTTTACATAATCCATATCGCTCTCAGCGGAAGCCGAGGTGTCAGCCGCATCGGCACTCGAGTCGTCGGTCTTGGCAGCAGAGCCGCCGCAGCCGGACAGCATGGATACACTCATAGTGCCTGCCATCAGCAGTGCGAGAAGTTTCTTCGTCTTCATTTTTAGAAAACCTCCTGTAATTCGGTTCATATCTTGTTTACTATTATAACACTTTAGCGCAGAAAATCAACCCCTGATTTTCATGCGGATTTTCAGTATTTTTGAAGGGTAATCGGGCGGTATTTTGTGCAAAATCTAAAATAACAGGGTGAAATATATGGAAAAGAGGGCGGGGAGCGGTTGGGACGGATTCTCACTCTTTTTTCGAACCTGTGTTGACCTGTACAAAAAAAGAGATTATAATCATAAGTAAGCATGATTGTTAAAGAATAAACAATGAAGAACAAGTAAGACGGAGGGAATCAGCGTGGATTATACTGCACTGTATCAGCAGAAGCTGACAACGGCGGATGAAGCCGTTAAGGTTGTTAAATCGGGTGACTGGGTAGACTACGGCTGGTGTACGGGTACGCCTGTTGCACTGGACAAGGCACTTGCTGCCCGCATGGGCGAGCTGGAGGATGTAAACTTCCGCGGCGGCGTACTCATGCGCCGACCGGCGGTATTCGATATTCCGAATGCAGCCGACAAGATCACCTGGAACTCGTGGCACATGTCCGGCATTGAGCGCAAGGCATGCATGGAGGGCTTCGGCTTTTACAGCGCACTGCGCTACTCCGAGATGCCGCGCTGGTACCGCGAGAACGTCCGTCATGTCAATGTAGCCATGATTCAGGTGGCGCCGATGGACGCACACGGCTGGTTCAGCTTCGGTCCGCAGGCTTCGCACCTGAAAGCCATCTGCGATGTATCCGATGTTATCATCGTTGAGGTCAACAAGTATATGCCGCGCTGCCTCGGCGGCTTTGAGGATGCCATCCACATTTCGCAGGTGGATATGATCGTTGAGAGCGACACCGAAATGCCGCAGATGGGCTCAGGCGGCGAGCCGACCGAGGTTGATAAGGCGGTTGCAAAGCTGATCGTGGAGGAAATCCCGAACGGCGCGTGCCTGCAGCTGGGCATCGGCGGCATGCCGAATACCGTAGGCTCGATGATCGCGGAGTCTGACCTGAAGGACCTCGGCGTTCACACTGAAATGTACGTTGACGCATTCGTTGACATCTCCCGTGCAGGCAAGATCAACGGCTCGAAGAAGGCCATCGACCGCGGCCGTCAGGTGTTCGCGTTCGGCGCAGGCACCCAGAAGCTGTACGATTTTGTAAATGATAATCCGGAGTGTATGTCTGCACCGGTATCCTATACTAACGATGCGCGCACCATCGCACAGATCGACAACTTCATTTCCATCAACAATATCGTGGATGTGGATCTGTTCGGCCAGATGAACGCAGAAAGTGCCGGTATCAAGCAGATTTCCGGTGCAGGCGGCCAGCTGGACTTCGTTCTGGGCGCGTATCTGTCCAAGGGCGGCAAGAGCTTCATCTGCTGCTCGTCCACCTTTAAGAAGAAGGACGGCACGCTCGAGAGCCGTATTCGTCCGACGCTCGAGAACGGCTCGGTCGTTACCGATGCCCGTCCGTGCGCGCACTGGTTTGTCACCGAGTACGGCAAGGTAAACCTCAAGGGTCTGACTGCATGGCAGCGTGCGGAGGCTCTGATCTCGGTTGCGCATCCGGATTTCCGCGAGCAGCTGATTCAGGAAGCGGAGAAGATGCGTATCTGGAAGCGCTCCAATAAGAGATAAAATGCTGTCGGCGGAACTACAGTTCCGCACGGTGTTTGCTACTGTTTATAAGAAAACGCTCTGTGAAAACAGAGCGTTTTTTCTTATGCAATTATTAAAGTGAAATTCGCAGGATAAACTGCTGATTCCTGACCGAAAAGCTGTATACACCGCCGTATCGCTCGACGATGCTGCAAATGCTGTGCACGCCGATGCCGTGTCCGGCGCGGTCGGAGACCGGCACGCCGTGGCTGAACTGCACCGGCTGCGTGCAGTCGTTGACAACCTGCAGGAAGAACTTTCCGGCTTTTTCGTATGTCTGCACCTCGATGTGTCCGGGAATGCCGTCCGCGCGCTCGCTGCATGCGTGAATCGCATTTTCAAGCGCGTTGGAGAGCAGCACGCACAGGTCGCTCTCGGCAAGCGGCAGCTGATTGGGCAGCACGGCATGCACCGCAAGCGGGATGCCCTGCGCCTTGGCGCGGTCGGCAAACAATGAGAGAATCAGGTTTGCGGCCTCGTTTTCGCAGTAAACGGTCACGCGGCTGGCTTCGATTTCTTCGCTGATGGAGTGAATGTACTGCAGTGCCTGCTCATACTGCTCATTCTCGATGCAGGCGGTGATGTACTGCAGATGATGCCGCAGATCATGCCGGTAGGCGCGGGTTTTCTGCTGAGAGATGCGCAGTGCTTCAATCTCACGGACGGCCTGATGCACCTGCAGGTCAAGATTGCTTTTCAGCTCCTCCAAACGCAGCCGTGCGTGCTGCTCTTTGGAAATGTGAATCAGGAACAGCAGGTACGCCGCACTGCACACAAACGGCATGAACTCCACGACTACGGCCGAACCGGAGAACAGCAGGTCGGTATAAACGCGGGTGGCATAGTCAAACGCATAGTACACCGCGGGCACAATGCCGAACTGACACTGCACCGTCCGCGAATACTGCGACACCGACCGGATGGCAGGTGCGGCCTTGAGCAGCAGAATGAGCAGCGGCACGGTGACGATTATTTCCACAGCGTACTGCATGGTGTCTCCGCCGGAGAAGATAGCGACCACGATCAGCGCCAGCCAGCGCCGCAGCTGACAGCACAGGTACGCCGTCAGCACGGAAATCACCGGCCACAGGCGTTCGTGACTGAGCGAGCACAAGCGGCAGGTGGGTGTGCAGCGGATACAGATAGCGTCCGAAGCCCGGGTCCACACCGAGGTAGGCGATGCCGGACAGGCAGAAGATCATCAGCGTGTACAGCAGCATGCGCTTTTTCGCCTTGGGTGTCCAGTGGATATTGCAGAATGCCGCAGAGAGCGCGATGCCGAACAGCGTAACGGCAACGGAGTTGCAAAGGTCAACGGCGAGTGCAATCATGTCAGGAACACCTGTTCTTTCTGGAAGGCGTGTTCAAGGTATGCGTCCTTGATGTCGTTGAAGCGTCCGCGCGGAATGGGCAGCTCGGCGCGGCTGGACATGACGAGCGTTTTTGGCGTGATCGTCTGGATATGCTCTAAATTTACAAGGTAGGAGCGGTGAATGCGCAGAAAATTCCTGTGTTCGGCAAGGCTTTCGCACAGGCTGTCCATGCTGCCGGCGGCTTCGAGCACGGTGCCGTCAGTCTTGTGCAGCAGCAGGGAACGGCGGATGACCTCGCAGTATTCCAGCTTGTCCAGTTCAACGCGTGTGATGCCGGTTTTGCAGCGCAGGATCAGGCTGACGCTGCTCTCGCGCGAGCAGGCGGCAATGACCGAATCCATCAGCCGGAAGAAGCTCTCCGGCCAGATCGGCTTGAGCTGATAGAAATACGCGCCCACCGTATACGACTGCACGGCAAACTCTGCGGATGAGGTGAGAAAGATGATCTTCACGTTGGAGTCGTACTGACGGATCTCACGGGCGGCTTCGATGCCGTTTTCGCCGGGCATGAGCACATCGAGCAGCAGAATATCAAAGCGTGCGCCCTTTTCGATGGACGCCAGCAGCTCGAACGGGCTTTGGAAGGCCGTCGGGGCAATATCGGCGTTGTGTTCTGCACGGTAGCTGCCGAGCAGCTCGTGCAGTTCATCGAGCACGCTGGGATCGTCGTCGCAAAAGCCAATCTGGATCATGGTTCTCGTCTCCTTTCTTTTTATAAAGGGAACAGATTATTTGTAATCGCGGCGGGTCTTGTCGGGTTCCCAGCCCTCGAGCGGGTAGCGCTGCATGGCGCCGAAAATGCGCTCGCGTACACCGGGCATGGTCTTTTCGAGATTTTTCAGCAAATCCTTGATCTCCTGTCGCTTGGTGTTGCCGTCCGCCGGACACGGATTGTGCACGATAGGCAGCTCGTGCCGTTTGGCGAACGAGCGCACATAATGCTCCGGCACATACAGCAGCGGACGAATGAGCGTGATGTCGGCGCGGTCGAGGTAGGTTACCGGCGAAAAGCACGAAATGCGGCCTTCATAAAATAAGGAAAGCATGTAGGTCTCGACTACATCGTCAAAGTGATGGCCGAGCGCAACCTTGCTGCAGCCTGCCTTGCGGGCGGCATCGTGCAGAGCGCCGCGGCGCAGCTTGGCACAGAGCGAGCAAGGGTTTTCCTCGTGGCGGATATCAAACACGATAGGGCCGATCTGGGTGGGGACGCGGATGTACTCGACGCCTAGCTTGTCGCACAGCGTCTGTACAGGGGAGAAGTCCATCTCATCATAGCCCATCTCCAATGTAATAGCCACGACTGTAAAGTGGTGCGGATAAAAGCGGCTCAGCTGACTGAGTGCCACGAGCAGCGCGAGCGAGTCCTTGCCGCCGGAAACACCGACCGCAATCCTGTCGCCCTCATCTATCATATGGTAATGGTCCACCGCACGGCGGACATAGGAAAGCATTTTCTGCATAACAGTCTCCTTTTTGATCGTACATATTAAAATTTATCAGAAAACGTCAAAAATCGCAAATGCAAAAAATGAAATGCAAAGTGAGTATTCGAGAGTATGAGAGAGAATAGAAGCGAAAACGAGAGGATGTATTGGATTGAAGATATTTTTTCAAAATTTCGCTTGACTTGCGCAAAATGATGTGTTTTAATAAATATGCTCGTTTCGAGCGATCAATCAGTTGTCAAAGTATTTTTGATATATATAAACGGAGGAAAAAACCATGTCTACTTTTATGGCTAAGGCAGAAAATGTCGAGCGTAAGTGGTATGTACTGGACGCAGCTGGCAAGCCGCTGGGCCGTACTGCTGCAACCGCTGCAATGCTGCTTCGCGGCAAGCACAAGACCACGTTCACTCCCCATGTTGACTGCGGCGATTTCGTAATCATCGTCAACGCTGACAAGGCGGTTCTGACCGGTAAGAAGCTTACCCAGAAGTACTATCGTCATCACACCGGCTGGGTCGGCGGTCTGAAGGAAGTTCAGTACAAGACCCTGATGGCTGAGAAGCCGGAGTTCGCTATGCAGCTCGCAGTTAAGGGCATGCTGCCGAAGAATTCCATCGGCCGTCAGTCCGCTACCCGTCTGAAGGTATTTGCTGGCGAGAACCACAATCATCAGGCTCAGAAGCCCGAGAACTGGGAAAAGTAAGGGAGGATTAACTGATGTATACACCTAAGAAGGCATATTTCTATGGCACCGGCAGAAGAAAGTCCTCTGTTGCCCGCGTTCGTCTTTTCCCGGGCGGCACCGGTGAGATCAAGATCAACAACCGCACCATCGACAACTACTTCGGTCTCGAGACCCTGAAGATGGTTTGCCGTCAGCCGTTCGAAGTAACCGGCACCGAGGGCAAGTTCGACGTAGAGTGCACCGTAACCGGCGGCGGCTTCACCGGCCAGGCTGGCGCAATCCGTCACGGCATCGCTCGTGCTCTGCTGCAGGCTGATTCCGACCAGTACCGCGCAGCTCTGAAGGCTGCAGGCTTCCTGACCCGCGATCCGCGTATGAAGGAACGTAAGAAGTACGGTCTGAAGGCTGCACGTCGTGCACCGCAGTTCTCTAAGCGCTAAAACAGCAAAATACCACCGAAACTACTGTTCGGTGGTATTTTTTTATGCACTTAGATTTTTCTGACGACATTCTGACGACACGGGGGAGCGTTTACGACATGGTTTCCTTGCGGTCGTCGTCTGTCTTTTTGCGGAATACGGCTGCACGGAGTTCCTCCAGTTCGTTGTGGACGTAGATCTCGGCGGTGACCTGAATGTCCTTGTGGCCGAGAATCTTCTGGATCGTGTAGATGTCCACGCCGTTCCGGCGCAGGCTGGTGCCGTAGGTATGACGCATCTCGTGCGAGGTGAGCACCGGAATGTCCGGGTGACGCTCGTGCACGCCGGTCATAAACTTCTTGAGCCGCTGAGAAAAGTGGTCGGTATCCTGCAGGCCGCCGGTCTGCGAGGGAAACAGGTACAGGCTGTCGTGCGGCAGCGACTGCACCAGGGCGATGCACTCGTCCGAGATCGGAATGGTGCGGAAGCTGTTCTTCTTCGGCGCGGCCAGCTTGAGCACGCCGACCTCGGAAACGACAGTGCGCTGAATATGCAGCGAGCCATTACCCGGCTCGAGCACGAAGTCCGTCCACATGGTTCCCAGCAGCTCGCCGCGGCGCATACCGGTATCGAGCAGGAGCGCAGCAGCGGGAAACGCTTCGAGTGCTTCCTCGCGCACAATGGCGATCTGCTTTTCGGTCAGCACACGCTTGACGCGCTTGTGCGCCGAGCTGCTGAACTGCACGCGCTTTGCCGGATTCTTGTAGCACAGGTCGTTCTCGATGGCCGTTTCAAAGATGTCCACCAGGCACAGCCGGATCTTCTTCAGATGCGATGCGGACAGACCCTTGTGCATGGCGGCGAACGTCTGCACATCGACTGGCCGCACATCGGTCAGCTCAACACTGCCGAAATACGGCTCCAGATACAGCCGCACGATTTCCTCATAGGTCTGGAGCGTATTGGGGCTGACAAACGGCTGCTTGTAGGTCATGAGCCACTTGCGCGCCCACTGGGAGAAGTTGTAGCTTTTCCGGACGAATGCCTCGCCGGTCCGCGCGGATACCTCGGAGGCCACACGGAATTCCTCGGCTTTCTTTTTCGCATCGGCAAGGCTGACCGTGCTGTAAAAGGATTTGCGTAGCGGCTTGCCGTGGATGTCGCGGCCGAGCGTGATCTTGTATTCGTAGCGGTTGTCCTTGCGTGTAGGTTTTTTTCTCGGCATAAAAATAACCCCTTTCTTACCGTAAAAAAGTATGGTAAAATAGGGGTACTGATGGCTTGGTAGGTTTATCAGTACCCCATGTCCCGCTCTGGTGTTGGTAGCACCGGGGCGGGATTTTTTCTATTTGTAAAGGAGTCGAATTCGATCCCTTTAGTTACTTCGCGGCAATATCAAAGGTCTGCTCGCCCAGTTCTTCGCCGCCGATACCGCGCGTTGCTTTCAGAACGACCGGCGTAGTATCATCGGAAAGGGTGTAGGCAATAGCGTTCGACACCGTGCCGTCCTTCTTGATCTGCTTGTCCTGCGTATCGAGATACTGATCATCGGGAAGCATAGCAACGTCCAGCGTGTTGACCATATTCGGATCATTGTCCTGCACAGCGGTAAACATTGCGATCCATGCGTTGATCGGCGTTACATCTTCGTTGCCGGTGAGATTGGTGGTATCATACCAGAACGCCAGCACAGGAGCGTCGCCGTACTCGTTGCCCTTTTCACCGACCGGAATGACCTTCCAATCCGTAATGTTGATCTTAACATCGGTAGCCACAAGCTCATTGTCCTTGAAATAGTATTCCGGTGTCGCGGTGTCGCTAGCAGCGGTGTCCTCGCCGGTGGTATCCGTCTGGGCTTGCGTGGTGCTTTCGGTGGTGCTGCTTGCCGCATTGTTGCTGCCACCGCAGGCGGTGAGGGACATCGCCATGAAGCAGGCGAACACCATTGCTAACATTCTCTTTTTCATATTAGTTTCCTCCTTAAATTTGGTCTACAGTGCGAATGACTTTGATCACTCTGCCTACAACGCGGCATTTTTCCAAATCAGCGCCTTCGATCCGCTTGGACTTGAACTCTGGATTGATGGGAATCAGCTCGATCCAGTCCTCTCCGGTTTTGTAGTTGATACGTTTGACAGTGGCTTCACCGTCGCCTAATAGCATAATTCCAATCCTACCGGACGCTCCCATGTCACTGCACCTAAGGCAGAGTATATCGTCACCGTCTTGAAAATGCGGGTACATACTGTCACCACTGATAGAAGCTAAGAAGAAATCTTCTGGTCGGCGGCGACCAATCCACTCAGCAGGAATGTTACGTTGTTCATATGCGTCATCTGGCGTTGCGTCGAAGTGTGCAGCTACAGGACCGGCGTAATGGATCGTGACAAGATTGCTGTCAGGGGGATCGGCATAGGCGCTGGTTCGTGTGGAATCAATGTTTTCGCCCATAAGCCATGACTCGTTTACATTCAGCACTTTTGCCATCTTGTAAATGTTCTTCTGCTTAGGAATATATGATCCTCGCAGATAAGTGCTGATGGACGATTTTCCAATGCCGGTTAATTCGGATAGCTCGGATTGCTTCATGCTGCGCATATCAAGCGCCATTCGTAAGCGGTTCGCAATAGTATCCATTTCATGTCCTCCTATTCTCCTTGGTATAAATATAACACGAATGTTCAGAAAACGCAACAAGAAAACAACGCAAACAAAAATAAATTCAGAAAAAAGAACAAATGGTATTGACAGATAGTGGGCGAGGGTGCTACAATAAGTTCAGAAACACGAACAGGAGGTGAATACGATGAACGATCCGGTTTTCGACTACGCTCGTCTGCGAGGAAAAATCAAAGAGGTTTTTGGCACCCAGGACGCTTTTGCAGACGCGATTGGATTAGGTCGTGTGTCTGTAAGCCAGAGATTGAACAACCAGCTCGAGTTTTCTCAGCAGGAAATGTTCCGATCGGCTGATGTTCTGGGTTTTTCGCGTGGCGAGATCCCCGAATATTTTTTTACTGAAAAAGTTCAGAAAGACGAACGTACAGAGCATTGATCAGAGGTGAACCCATGACCCACATTTCCGCCGAAGTCGCCGGCTGGGCGGCGTTGATCCTGTCGCAGGTGTATCTGCTCAAGTACCGCCTGTTCGGTCAGCACATTGACAAGATCGGCGCGGCACTGTGTATCACGATGGCAGTCGTGCTGTGTATCGGCTGCACCGTCGCAAACCTTATTACATAGGGAGGTGTAACCACCATGACAACCCCAACCATCATCACGGCCAAGCTGTCCGAGCTGGAACAGCTTTGCAAGAAGTACCCGCAGAAGGTTCCGATTGAGGAATGCGCCGCGTTCCTCGGCATGGCGGGCGAAAGCCTGCGGGCGTGTCTGGAGCACGGTTCCTGTCCGTTCGGACTGGGCTGGCTCAAGAAAAACGCGCACAACCGCGCGTTCTACATTCCGACACTGACGTTTTACCTTTGGGTAACGCAATCAGCTGGGTTTCGAGAGGAGGTGACACCATGAATCGCATCAACGGAATTATCGCCGGGCTGTCATTCCTCGGTCTGCTGTCTGCCAGCGGCTACGCTGAAATGGACAAGCTGCCGATGGGCGGTTATACAGTTCTGGCAGCACTGTTGTTGGGCGTTATGCTTATCAGCGTGCGCAGTCTCGTTAAGCATTACTACGAGGGAAACTGAATGTGGACGAAGAAGAAAGAATCCGATATTCTGTCGCAGATGGCATCGGACGCTCGCGTGTCAGATGCAGCAAAATGCGAAATCAAGCCGGTTTTACAGCCACAAGCGCGAAAAATCGGTGTGAAAACAGAGAAACGCCGCTGAGGAACGGCAATTCCAACAGCGGCAAAGTAAAACATTACACTTACATAATACCCGCAAGGAGGCGGGAAGTCAATGAAAATTGAACTGAAATCTTTGGACTTGGTGCACTTCAAGTGCTTTCCCAAGCTGCACCTCGACTTTCACGAGGGCGTGAATAGCCTGTTCGGTGCCAATGCCGCAGGCAAAACCAGCGTTTATGATGCGCTGACGTGGCTGCTTTTCGACAAGGACAGCGCAGGCCACAGCCGCCCGGCCATCAAGCCGACTGGTGCACCGGTAGGCACGATGCCTGAGGTCACCGCCATTCTGGAGGTGGACGGCGAGCCAATCAAGCTGCGCAAGGTGCTCCGCGAGAAGTGGGAGAAGCCGCGCGGTTCGTCCATCGAGCGCTACGCCGGTGACACGCGCGACTACTACATCGACGATGTGCCGCTTGCCGAAAACGCATACAAGCGCCGCATTGCAGAGCTGATCGACGAGAGACAGTTTAAGTTGCTCACCGATGTCTGGGCGGTAACGAAAGGAATGCACTGGAAAGACCGCCGCACGCTGCTCGCTGAGATCTGCGGTCTGCCGGAGGACAAGCAGCTGCTTGCGGCTGCACCGCAGTTTACGGAACTGAACGAGAAAGTCGGCCGCCGGACAGTGGATGAATACAAGTCCGTGCTGATGAAGCAGCGCAAGGACATGAACGCAAACCTGAACACGCTGCCGGTCCGCGTGGATGAGTGCAGCCGCATGGTGACGGAGCTCGAAAGCCTTGATTTCGCGGCGGCGCACAGCGAAAGCGACCGTTTGCAGGCCGAGCACGAGCGGGTGCAGGGTGAGCTTGTGAAGCTGGCGAACAACACCCTTGCCGCACAGGCACGCAACGAGCTGGGCGCACTGCAAAATCAGCTCCGAGAGCTGGAAGCAGAAAACAACGCGCATCTTGCCAGTCAGCGCGTGCCGGTCGAGGACAAGACCGACGAGCTACGCCGTGCGCTTTCCGAACGCAAGCAGGACGTTGATCGCTTGCAGAGAACCATTGACCATGAAAAGCAGTACATCGCGGACGGCGAAACCCGCCTAAACGATTACCGTGCCCGCTGGCGTGCAATCGACGCAGAGGAGTTCACGGAAACCGTCTGCCCGACCTGCCATCAGCCGCTGCCGGCAGAGCAGGTTGCCGAGGCGCGCGAAGCCTTTGCCGCCTATCAGCAGCAGCGCAAGGACACACTCCTTGAGGACAGCAAGCTGGTCAAGCAGGGCATTGCCGCCGCGCAGGAACGTCTTGCGAGCGCAGAAACGGCACTGAAATCCGCACAGGACGAGATGCAGAAAGCGCAGGCTGCGCTTGACAGCTACACGCCGTCGGTCATCACAGAACCGGAGAACCTGCCGGACTACGACCGCCGCAGGAACGCCATCCAGATGCTTATCACGGATACGGAAAAGCGGCTCGACCGATTGAACAGCGACACCGCTGCGGAAAAGACCCGTCTGGAAACCGAGCACGCCGAGCTGACGCGCCGCAAGCTGGAAAGTGATGCTGTGCTCGCCAAAGAGCAGACGCTCATTGATACGCGCCGCCGCATTGCCGAGTTGCAGACCGAGCAGCGCAAAGCCGCCGCCGAGGTCGAGCAGATGGACAGGCTCATCGCCATGTGTGAGGAGTTCACGCGCTACCGCGTGCAGGCTATCACCGAGAGCGTCAACAGCAAGTTCCGTCTGACACGCTGGCGGCTGTTCACTGAGCAGGTCAACGGCGGTCTGGCGGACTGCTGTGAGCCGATGGACAGGAACGGCTCGACGTTCGAGGGGACGAACAACGCCATGCAAATCAACATCGGCATGGACATTATTGACACGCTTTCCGCACATTTCGGCCGCCGTGTACCGCTTTTCGTGGACAACGCCGAGAGTGTTACACATTTGCAGCCTATCGGCTCGCAGGTCGTGCGGCTGGTGGTGTCGGAGCAGGATAAGGAGTTGAGAATCGAATGAGTCTGAAAGCAAAACGCAAGGTCGTGAGCAGCATTCCGCCGATGGACGGCGGCACTTATATGGGTGTTTGCGTTGCTGTGGTTGACCTCGGTCAGCAGTACAAGCAGTTCGAGAAGCAGAAGCAGGGCAAGTACGCCGAGGAATGTATGTTCATCTTCGAGATACCGGATGAGCGTGTCGAGGTGGACGGCGAGGACAAGCCGCGCTGGCTGTCGTCCCGCCGGTTTACGGTGTCGCTGCATGAGCGTGCGGCGCTGTTCCAGATGCTGACCGCATGGCGCGGCAAGGCGCTGACCGATGCAGAATTGGATCCGGCCGGTGATGGCTTTGATCTGATGCAGATGGCAGGCGTACCGGCCATGCTCAGCGTGACCGTCGTTGAAAAGGATGACGGTAGCAAGTACAACCGCATCGAGGCGGTCACCGGTTTCCCTAAAGGCCTTCCGGCACCGCAGCCGGAGAGTGAAATCCTCGTATTTGATGCGGATGAGCCGGATATGGAAACGTTCAGCAAACTGCCCGAGTGGGTGCAGGACATCATCCGCAAGTCCACGCAGTTCGCGGACAACGCACCCGAGGAAAAGGTCGATATTCCGCCCGAAGAACCGGAAACGCCGCCTGACAGCAAAGGAGCGTGCCCGATTTGACGTTTACATCACTGGCGAGCAGCTCTCGCGGCAACGCCTACGTTGTGTCGGATGGGGAAACGACCCTGCTGCTGGAATGCGGTCTGTCGTTCAAGGAGCTGCAAAAGCGGCTCGGCTATGGCGTGGCGGACATTACCGCCTGCCTTGTCAGCCATGAGCATCAGGACCACGCCAAGGCGGCAGCACAAATGCTGAAAGCTGGCGTGCCGGTATACATGAGCGAGGGCACAGCCGCCGCCCACAAGGATGCAATGGACGCGGCGCACCTCATCCGGGCAGGAGAGGTGCTGCGGTTCGGACACCTGACCGTTGTTCCGTTCCGCACCTATCACAATGTGGAGGAGCCGCTCGGATTCCTCATTGAGGACGGCCGGACGAAAGAGCGGCTGCTCTGGGCGGTCGATACCGCCAATCTGGGCGTCACCGCTGACCGGCTGACCTACATCGCCGTAGAGTGCAACTACGAGGAAAGCCTGCTGGGTCGCAGCGACCGCATTCCCTCGTTGCTCAAGGAGCGCATCCGGCACAGTCATTTCGAGGTGAATGACGTTATCAAATGGCTGCACAAGCAGGATCTCAGCGGCGTGCTCACCATCTGGCTGCTGCACCTGTCCGCCGGCAACAGTAGGGCAGAGGCATGGCAGCGGCGGTTTGAACGGGAGTTTCCGGGGATTGAGATTCGGATTTGTCCGGAATAAGAGGAGAATTTCATGAAGATTACATTTGACGTAGACCCGCGTACTGCATCGGCACTGCTGAAGTACGCCGCTCGTTGGAGCATGACACCTGGCGAGATCATAGACGGTCTGATGAGATTCTACAAACGTGAGATGAAGGAGAGGTACAACCATGAGTAACTTTAATAACACCGGCGAAGTTAAGGAGATCAGCATTCTGGACATGATGAACGGCGCGATCGGTGAGCGCACGGCCTACGAGCTGACGCGCATCATGAAAAACTGCCGCGACTTCAACACTGAGGCGAAAAAGGCGCGGACGCTGACCATCAAGCTGTCCATCGTGCCGACCGAGAACCGCGACAGCGTGGCGGTTCGCGCAGAGGTGAGCAGCAAGCTGGTTCCGGTCAAGCCGATCGACGGCGCACTGCTGCTCGGCGGCACGGACGCAGAACCCATCGTTATGGAGTACACGCCGCAGGTGCCCGGTCAGCAGTCGTTCGACCCGTCCGTTGACACCGAACCCAAGGTCGTCAAGCTGGCGTAAATCAATAGGAGGATATTCAAAATGATCAAGGAAGCACTGGAATATATCGTAAACCTTTCGGCTCCGCATCTGGAGTTCCGCAATGGCAGCCACTATGCAGACCGCGTGCTGCACCGCATTCCGAACGAGCTGACGGCATCGCCGCTGGCGGTACATACGCTTTCGGCGGTGCGCGACTACATCGAGAGCGGCGCGGATGAGTGCGCCGAGGATGAGGACAGCATCGGCCGTCGTTTCGTTATCCATGTTGCGGATTACGACCGCGTGTACCTGTACCGCGAGCTGAACAGCGACAAGGCGCGTGAGTGCCTGTTGGAAGCCGAGCTGTCCGCACCAACGTTCCCGTTTGGCCGCTGGCTGGGCGTGGAGGAGTTCATCATCAATATGCAGACGCATTTCGTGCCGACCGAAGTCCGCGACACGTTGGTGCAGCTCATCAGCACGGTAACGACCGAGAACGGCGTATCGCTGGCAGACGACGGCATGACGCAGCGCGTGACGGCCCGCAGCGGTATTTCGCTTGTCAAGCAGGTGAGCGTGCCGAACCCGGTTGTACTGGCGCCGTACCGCACCTTTACCGAGGTTGAGCAGCCGAAAAGTCCGTTCGTGTTCCGTATTCGCCAGACCGGCGATGAGGTGCAGGCGGCGCTCTTTGCGGCTGATGCGGATGCATGGAAGCATGAGGCTATCGCAAATATCCGCGACTGGTTCGAGCAGCACATTCCGCAGGAGCTCCGCGAGGACGTTATCATTCTGGCGTAAGCAGGCAAGGCACAGGGCGGCAACCCCGCCCTTCCTGCCCTGAAAACCGGAGGTGATACTACGGGCAGACCGACCAAGGACGGACTGGATTATTTCCGTCACGACATTGGACTGATGAGCGACCCGAAGCTGATTACCGCACGGCGCAAGTACGGCGCAGCGGCGATCGTTACGTACTTACAACTGCTGGTGATGGCGTACCGCGACAAAGGCTATTATTTAGCCTATGGCGATAGCGACCGTGACGGCGTGATCTGGTCCATTAAAAGCGAAGTATTGTCCGGACGCTATGAGCCGGACGCAGAAAAAATTGCAGAGATGATAGACTGTCTGGCGGCGCACGGGCTTTTCGACGGCGACCTGTTCCAGCAGGGCATTATCACCTCGCACAGAATCCAGGAGCACTACTATTTTGCGACTGCCGGACGAACCAATCCGGAGGTAAAGTGGGAATTGTGGCTTCTGACCGAGCAGGAAATGCGGGAGATCAGCTCTCGCAGTGTTTTGCTGCAAAAATTCATTTCCCGCGAGGGAAACCCCGGTTTCACAAGCGAGAAACCCCAGTTTCCCTCTGACGAAAGTACACATAGTAAAGTAAAAGAAAAAGATAGGAATATAGATAGTAATTCTACTCTACTACACAGTGACGTGGAGGGAATTTTAGGTGAACGGCTGAACAAGGCCAACCGCTCTGCTATCGCCAAGATGAGGTCATTAGGAATGACCGATGAGGTGATAACGGCTACTGCGCATTACGCAGTTGGTCACGCTAAGAGCGACAGCCGCGGTTATGTGCCGTACTTTATGACGGTCCTGCGGGAGCGCCTGAAAAACGGTGTACTGACGGCAGCGGACCTGTCCAGGCCGAAGGAGCAGAGCAGACCAAAGCAGGAGGACCCGAGCGGCTATCTCAGCCCGACGAACATCGGCGGTACTGAACGGCAGCAGGATGATTCGCAGCTTTCGGACTGGGAGCGGGAATGGAAAAATCGGGTTATGAACCGCAGTAAGGAGAACAGCAATGACGATTAAAGAATATCAGCGCAAGGCCATGCGTACAGCGACGCCGAAGTGCTATAACACGGCAAATGCCGCTCTCGGCCTGACCGGCGAGGCTGGTGAGGTAGCCGATGAAGTCAAGAAGTGTATGTATCAGGGGCATCCGTGGCAGCCGTCCAAGATCATCGAGGAGCTGGGCGACGTGCTGTGGTATGTGGCTTTGATGGCCGAACTGATGAACGTGCCGCTGGAGTACGTCATGCAGGCGAACATTGATAAGCTGGAACGGCGGTACCCGGATGGTTTTTCGCCGGCGGCGAGCGTGAATCGTGAGGAGCGCGAAAACGGGTAATACAACCCAATGTAATTCGCTTGAAAGGAGAATGAGAGATGGAAACAGCGGCAGCGGTTCGCAAGCGTAAATCTCCGCCGCTCGGCAAGCGCCCATGGACACCGGAGGATGAAAGCTATCTGACAGAGAAGTGGGGCTATGCATCGGTGCCCGCCATCGCGAAGAAATTGAACCGCACGGAAAACGCGGTCATTGTCCGGGCACGGCGGCTCGGCTTGGGAGCTGTGCTGATGGCAGGCGGGTACGTCACGCTGAACCAGCTGCTCGCCACAGTGACAGGAAGGGAACGCGGCAACACCTACCAGCGCAAAAGCTGGGTAGAGAACCGCGGCCTGCCGGTGCACCGAAAGAAAGTCCGCCAGTGCAGCTTTCCTGTGGTCTATCTGGAGGAGTTCTGGAAATGGGCGGAGCGCAACCGCAGTTTCCTCGACTTCTCGAAAATGGAGCCGCTGGCACTCGGCTGGGAACCGTCGTGGGTCGCAGAGCAGCGCAAAAAGGATTACCGCGCCTGCGCGATCCAGCGCAAGGATCCGTGGACGGCAGACGAGGACAGTCGCCTTAAAATGCTGCTCAGTCAGCACAAATATACATGGGCGGAGCTGTCAGAGATGCTGCACCGCACGACTGGTGCAATCCAACACCGGTGTCGGGATCTCGGCATCAAAGATCGCCCGGTCAAGGCGGATAACCACGGTAAAAGCGCGGTGTGGAACGAGCGCGACTATGCGGTTCTGGCGGACGGTATCCGTCACGGTGACAGCTACATGGCAATCGGACAAGCGCTCGGCAAGTCGGAAAAGGCGGTGCGCGGCAAGGTCTACACGGTGTATCTGACCGAAAACGCGGATAAGGTGCGCGAATACATGGGCGATGGTCCGTGGGGAGCCGGTGCGCCGGAGCCGAAAGTCAAACAGGCGGTGCATTTGTCCACTACAAGGACGGAGGTGCGAAAGCAGCTGTCATATCTGGCAGGGCTGCTGCGGAAACGGGCGAATGATCTGGGCTACGATCCGTATTGGCAGCGTTTTATGTGCCAGCACTGGGACGACTTCGGCGGCTGCTCTGCCGGCTGCGCGAATTGCGATGACTGCACAGAATTTCGGCGTATCCGTCCGCAGTATTGTGCTCGGTGCGGCGGCACGTTCTACGAGAGGAAAGAGAACCGTTTCTGCGGTGCCTGCCGGACGGCGCGGAAGAAGAAAGCACAGCGGCATTGGTGCCGTGTCAATCATAGCTGAACAGGAGAGGAGAACAACCAATGGCAAAATGTAAATTCTGCGGACAGGGCGTGCGGACTGCACCCGTGTTCCATCCGGCCTGCTGGGAGCAGGCGGTGAACAAACTTGCAAGCAAGATCTGCGATGAGTATTGCAAGTTTCCGTTTGAGATGGACTATGAGGCGTTGGTAGACAAGTGCGAGCAGTGCCCGATGGTACGGCTGAAGGAGTTGGGAGGGAAAGTATGATTTTAGAGTTGACCAAACAGAACATCTTGAACCTGACGAATGAGAGCAAGCGCAAGGCCGTCCTGGCCGACTGGCAGAACTGGGGCATCTGGCACAAGGCGCCCGAGATCGGGCTTAGCGTGTACCGGCTCGACCTGCCGGACGGCTCGTTCTTTACGGCCAGCTGGTATGAGGGCGACGACTTCTTTCCGGGCGGCAGCATGGGCAACGTCAATCGTCCGCGTTTCAATCTCTGCAACAAGGGCGGCAAGCTGAAAGCCGGGAGCAAGGCCGAGAGTCTGCTGACGGACAAGCTCAAGGAGCTGCGGAAGGAGCTGCTGAGCCATGAAAACTGATGAACTTATCGAAGCCATCGGAAGGCTGAAAGTGCAGACCGGATCTCTGGCGTGTCTTGGCTGCGGGCATGAGCATAACTGCGGTTTGCATGGCTGCGCGATCATGCGAGAGGCTGCGGTGCGGCTGAACCTGTACGAACACGCGCTGAAACAGGTGACGAAGGAGCGTGATGCAGCGGTCAAACAGCTGCGTCGTATGGCTGACTGTGCTACCTGCAAGCATGATCACCCGTGCGGCATGGATGGCGATCCGTGTACTGCATGTACGACCGGCCAGTGTTGGGAATGGAACGGAGGCACGCCATGTACATTCTGACTGGTGATAAGAAGCAGATCATCAACTCGGACTTCGTGGAGCGCTTTTGTATTTCGGAAAAGCCGGATGCGGCGCTCATTGTCGCAAGCTATGACAAGAACGCCAAGGTAGTCACTGTGGCGCGGTATCGTGATCTGCGGGAAGCGCAAAAGGTGCTGGGTGAATTGCTCTGCGCCATCGCAGGCGGACAGGCGTATTACACCATGCCGGAAAGCCTGCTGTATGCGGAGCAGCACATCAGCAAAGATGCACGTACCAAGCGGAAAGGCGGCAGCTGATTATGACCGACAGAGAACTGATACTGCTGCACGACCTGCTGGAAGATCTGGAAACGGACGAGGGTGTGTGCTACAAGACCCGCAGCAGCACCTGCGCCACGGCCTGCTCGCTGTGGTACGCCGGTGCCTTTGGTGATAATATCTGTCTGCCGTCTGTGCTCGGTCACAGGGTAACACGGCTGATCCGGGACAAGCAGCTACGTGAACGAGAAAAAGGAGGAGTAACTCATGGCAAAGACTAAGAAAAAGCACTCCGGCAAGCCGCGGGGCATGAACTACGCGGATATGTTGGCGCGCAAGCGCATGATCCGCGAGGCGGTACAGGAGGCGGCAGACGATGCCACCGTGCAGCTGCGTGCGGATATGGCAACACAGAAAGCACTCTGGCTGGCGGTCT
>PPYF01411327.1_pt1 | contig 36686 bp, 24 predicted proteins | sample 1559871 | NCBI WGS metagenome assembly PPYF01 (sample SAMN08240021, study PRJNA423297) | Human gut metagenome, whole genome shotgun sequencing project.
CCCTCCGAGGACCCGACCCCCGCTCCCTCCGAGGATTCGACCCCGGCTCCGACCACTGAGGCTCCCAAGCCTGCTGAAGAGACCTCCGCACCCGCAGTTGAGGACGCTAAGGAAACCAAGCCCGCTGAGGACCAGAAGCCTGCCGAAGAGCAGAAGTCTGAAGACCAGAAGTCTGACCAGGCTTCCGACTCCTCCGCAAAGGACGAGAAGGCTTACAAGTACCAGAACTGCGCTGACGTATGGGCAGACCGCGGTGGCCCCATTTACAAGGGTGACCCGGACTTCCGCGAGAAGTTTGACGCTGACGGTGACGGAAAGGGCTGTGATGAACAGCCCAATTACAAGAACTCCACGTCTGACAACGACAACCTGGGCTCCAGCTCCTCCAACGACAACTTGGATTCCGGCTCCGGTTCCTCGAACGCATCCTCCAAGAGCTCTTCTTCCCTGGCTAAGACCGGTGCATCCGGTGCGATGACCGCTGCAGGCCTGGGTCTGATTGCTCTGGGTGCCGGTGGTGCAACCATCGTGGCAACCCGCATGCGCAAGAAGGCATAAGTACATACTGAATTCTAGGGTTACTCCCTAGAAACCCGAGTGGGGCTCCCTCTGATGTAGAGGGGGCCCCATTTGTTGTATCCGGGCGCGGCTGACCGCCTCACTGCGCCCCGGTAATTGAAAAAACCTTAAAGGTAAAACGCTCTGACTAGTCATTTAATCGGTGTTTGCGAAGACATAAGTGAGAATTACAGAGCGCACAGGCGTGACACAGCTTCGGACGGGATTCTAGAAACCAAGCAGAACACGTAGGTACTCAAGCCGGAGCCGAGAACAGACGGCTCGGAAGACTAGAAACCTACCCCACGACCTGGAGCATCCCATGACAATCCTGACCATGGCGATTGCAGACGCCCTCGCGATCGCAATCCTGTGCACCCTTTACCTGGTGCGTCACCGCAATCGCGAAATGATGATTTCCTACGCGGTCATCAACGCCGGTATCTTCACCGTCTCGGTGGCCCTGGTCTCGGCGGGTTCAAACGCCTCGGCCATGGGCATGGGCCTCTTCGGCGTTCTGTCGATTATTCGACTGCGCTCCACCGCCCTGAGCCAGCGAGAAGTCGGCTACTACTTCGTAGCACTCTCGGTCGGCATGATCGCCGGTATCAACATCAGCCCCGCGTACATCGCCTTCATCCTGATGGCGGCCCTGGTGGCTCTCATCGCAATCCTGGATGCGCGTAGCGCCCCCGCGGTCAAGGGACAGGCCCAGACCGTCACCGCCGATCGCGCGATTAGCGATGAGGAAGAGCTCAAGGCTTACCTGGGCAAGCGCCTGGGCTACGCCATCACCTCGGTCAAGGTGACCGAGCTGGACCTGGTGAACGACCTGACCCGAGCTACCATCACCTACCAGCCCAAGGAGACCACCGAGGGCGGCACCCCCGCAGCGGCGGAGGCAGCAGCACCGCAGGTAACCGCAACCCGCCAGCCCGCGGCAACTCAGCCGATAGCGCCCACTGCCGAGGCGTACGCCACGCTGGATACCCGGATGATGCCGCTCCAGCGGACTCCCGTCGCTAAGTAAGCCCGGTAGGCACCACCCCAAAATCTAAAATCCACGACAGACGCACTACTCCCGCCGCCTTCGACAATCGAGGCGGAACCCCAGAAGGATAGGACCATGACGAACGCAGCCGCAAACATCATCCCCACAGAGTGGAAGAGCATCAGCCTCGAAGCCATGAACGAGAAGGCAGCCATGCAGACCCGTGTGGACCGCAAGTACATCGTCGATGCGGAAACCGCCGCGAAGGTACTCTCCACGCTTGACGCAGACGCCTCCGTCATGGACATCAAGGGCCAGCGCGACTTCGCCTACGACTCGGTCTACTTCGACACCCCGCAGATGCAGAGCTACCACTCGGCAGCCTACAGCCGCGACGATACCTTCAAAATCCGTACCCGTAGCTACCTGGACTCGAAGCTGACCTTCCTGGAGGTCAAGACCGACGGTGAACAGGATATGACCGTCAAGAAGCGCATCCCGTACACCTTCGAGAAGCGCGATACGCTCACCGCGGAAGGTCGTGAGTACATCACTGCGGCACTTGGTGACATCCTCGCGGGCCCCGTGCACAAGCTGGAGGCGGTCCTGACCACCGGGTACCGCCGTACCACGGTCTTCCTGCCGCAGAGCGAGAAGAACCCGGTCGCCTCCCGCATGACGGTGGACACCAACCTGACCTGGACCCCGCTGTCCGAGAACATCCTCATGGCGGGCGTGAACTACCGTAACTTCCACGGCAACCTGGTCGGCACCACCTACGGCCTGCCGAACACGGTCATCATCGAAACCAAGTCGGGTGTGGAGCCCTCCGTAGCGGATCAGCACCTCTGGGATGCGGGCATCACCCCCTCAAAGATTTCCAAGTTTGCAACCGGCATGGCGGCGCTGAACCCGCAGCTGGCAAGCAACAAGTGGAAAGAGACCCTGGAGAACTGGATGCACCTGGAACCGGTCAACGGCACCCGTCCCGACGTGGATGCGCTGACCGAGGAAGACTACCGCAAGCTTCTGACCGAATGTTACGCGGCCGCTTAGGGCCGTCACCCCGGATGCGCGGGTAGGGTAGCAGGCTCTACCCGCGCGGATGGAACCGGATTCTGACCAGACATAGCCCTGACCGGGCGCAGGCACCAACAGGATTCGCTAAGAGTACGCCTGACCCCCCCAAAAAAGACTTACCCGAAAACCGCAGCGGCACTACATAGTGCTTGTGAACCACGAAGAGGAATACCGTGAAAAAGAGCAATATGATCAAGAGTGCAACCTCCATTACCCTCCTAGCGGCCCTGGCCCTGACCGGCTGCTCGGCAACCTCGGCATCGAACACCAGCGCGACGAGCGCCATCAGCACCTCCACCTCGAGCGATTCCGACACCAAGTCGAAGACCGCCGATTCCTTCTCCACCGACGTGAAGAACGGCGCGAAGCTCGCCGAGGACACCCACTACTCCGCGAAGGATCTGACCTGGGATTCCTCCAGCGAGGTCACCATCGATCTTTCTAACCCGACTGCGACCGACGGCGTGACCGTCAGCGATGGCGTCATCACCATCACCATGGCGGGTAACTACCGCCTGAGCGGCACCTATAGCGGCCAGGTCAAGGTTGAGGCAGCCGACAGTGACATGGTCCGCCTGATCCTGGATAACGCGACGATTACCAACTCCACCGGCGCGGCCATCAACGTGGTTGAGGCGGACGAGGTCGTTATCTACACCGCCTCGGGTAGCACGAACACCGTCTCTGACGGCTCCTCCTACTCCGATACCGCCAGCGGCAGCCCCGACGCAGCCATCTACTCCAAGAGTGACCTGACCCTTGCCGGCGAGGGCACCCTGAAGGTTGAGGGCAAGTACGAAGAGGGTATCCACACCTCTGACGGCCTGGTCATCGCCTCCGGCACCCTGGAGGTGACCGCCGCGAACACCGGCATCAAGGGTAAGGATTACGTCGATATCCTGGACGGCACCGTAACCGTGACCGCAACCAAGGACGGCATCAAGGCTACCAATGACACCGACGGCAACCGCGGCTGGGTACGCCTGAGCGGCGGTACCGTGAACATCTCCGCCGGTGACGACGGCTTCAAGGCCGAGCGCGTGCTGGAGATTTCGGGCGGTACCCTGAACATCACCGAGTCGAACGAGGGTATCGAGGCGCAGTACATCAACATCCTGGACGGTACCGTGAACGTGACCAGTTCCGATGACGGCATCAACGCCTCGTACAGCACCTCCAGCTCATCCAGCACCGAGTCGACGTCGAGCTCCACTACGCAGACCAGCCAGACCGCGCAGAGCAACCAGACCGCGCAGAATACCCAGAGCGGCCAGTCGGCACAGGGTAATGCAGCGCAGGGCGGTCAGGGCGGTCAGCCCCCGGCAGGCGGCCAGGCACCCTCCGGTAACATGGGCCAGCCCCCGGCCGGTGGCGGCGGTGGTATGGGCGGTGGCGGCGGCACCTTCGAGGTTGTCGACGCGACCATCAACATTGCCGGTGGTACTGTCACCGTGAACGCAAACGGCGACGGCATCGACTCTAACGGTACGGCAACCCTCTCGGGTGGCACCCTGGTCGTGAACGGCCCGTTCACGGGCGGTAACACCTCGCTGGATACCAACGGCGACCTGCTGCTCAACGGTACGACCGTGGTTGCGGGTAACTCCGGCGACATGTTCGAGGCGCCCGCATCCTCCTCCACCAGCGGCTACGTGAAGCTGACGAATCTGTCGAATGTCAGCAGCGGCACGACCATTCAGGTGGCCGATTCCTCGGGTAAGGTGGTGGCCAACTACAAGGTGACCAACTCCAACACCGCACTGATCCTGGTTTCCAGTGCCAATATCACCAAGGGCCAGAGCTACACGGTGTACACCACGACCGATAGCGTGGATGCCTCCAGCACTTCCGTGGCCTCGAACGCCACCTCGCTGGGTAGTTTCACCGCAAGCTAGGGCCCGGAACTTGGGAATCCCATAGACCCCGCGCCGGAGGTCATGACCGGTGCGGCTGATTCTCTCGATGCCGGTCTTGTGAGTGAGCCGCCCGAGAGACACGAACCCCGCTTCGAAGCTGAGTATGCCTTCGACGCGGGGTTCCGTGCGTGGAGAGCCGAGAGCGAGAAAAATAAAACGGATGTTCTGGTGCATAGGGGTGCTCCGCTCCGTAAAATACGTGTTGCAGAGCGCGACATTGAACGTCAAAACAGGGTACTCTATAGTGTAGTAAAGACTGTAGAACGATCCGAGGGAGGGCGTGCCCCGCGCGCCCGTAGCTTCGGACAGGATGAAAGAGGGGGTCACGCCATGGGGCGCGGCCGTCAGAAGGCTAAAGCAACAAGGCAGGCTCGGGAGATGAAGTACTTCAGCCCCGAGACCGACTACAGTGCTCTCGAGCGTGAGCTCAGCAGCGCGAAGAATACCAAGTCCTCCGATTCGTCCCGCCGCCGCTATGACGACGAGGACGACTACTCGGCATACGCTGAAAAGTACGCTTCCTACGAGGATGAGGCATAGGGATACGCGGAATGATTCGGTAGGTATCGACCGAGCGTATTCTACAGATGATGAACCGGCTTGAGGCCCCGCACGGGGTGCTCAGCCGGTTTTTTCGTGCCCTCAAGACCCCAAGCCGAGAGGGCGAGCCCCGGGAGGAGCGCGGATAAGGGGACGCGTAACCGAGAAAAACACGAAGGAGACCGCTCCGCCGGAGGCCTCGAAAGACGGAACACCCCTGCATAAAATAATTTCGGCTGAATAAGCATACATAGCTGAGGCACAGCTTAGTCATGCCTGGCGCTGAGAGTACACGGGCAATCTAGAGTCATGAATAACGAACAGAACATGACTCAGAACAGCAACCAGACCACCCAGGCCGCGGCAGAACAAACCGCCGCAGAGCAAGCCGCAGTAGAACAGAAGCTCGCCAAGAAGAAGCTCACCCGCCGTATCTTTATCGGAGGCGGCCTCGGCGCGCTCGCCGTTGTTGGCGGCGGCGCGGGCTGGGCCTACAACCGCTACCTGGCAGAGCACACCGAAATCGAAGACACCACCGCCTACGAGGCGGCCGCAGCCCAGGCGAACGCCTCAGCATCCGGCTCCGCCACCGCAAGCCCTAGCGAACTGACCGGGGTGAAAATCGATGGCCAGACCCTCACCGCTAACGAAGGCTCGATTACCATCACCTCCACCACCACCGGTAGCGGCTCCGACGCGGTTGTTTCCTTCGTCGCGGACATCAAGCTCGATAACGCGACCCTGCTGCGTAGCGCCTTTGCGAACAACAAGTTCGGCCAGAACATCATTGATACCCCCTCGAATATCGCCTCGGAGCACAACGGTATCTGGGCCATTAACGGCGACTACTACGGCTTCCGTACCACCGGCATCGTGATCCGAAACGGTGTTGTCTACCGTGACTCCGGTGCACGTGAAGGCCTCGCCTTCTACCGCGACGGCTCCGTCAAGCTCTACGACGAAACCGCAACCAACGCCCAGACCCTCGTCAACGAGGGCGTGTGGAACACCCTCTCCTTCGGCCCGGCCCTGGTGAAGGATTCCGCAATCGTTGATGGCATCGACAGCGTTGAGGTGGACACCAACTTCGGTAACCACTCGATTCAGGGTAACCAGCCTCGAACCGGTGTGGGTGTGCTCGGCACCAACCACCTGGCTTTCATCGTGGTCGATGGCCGTTCCACCAACTATTCGCGCGGCGTAACCATGACCGAGTTCGCGCAGATGTTCAAGGACCTGGGGTGCGTGAGCGCCTACAACCTGGACGGTGGTGGCTCCTCCGCCATGGTCTTCAACAACCAGCTGGTCAACCGCCCCCAGGGCGGCACGAAGGAGCGTGGAACCAGCGACATTCTCTACATTGCCGGGAGCGCATCATGATTATTCTAATTCCCGCATATAAGCCTGACCAGTCTCTTGTCCGTCTTGTGCACGCTCTAAAGGCGCAAGACGCGAGCGCAGAGATTCTCGTTATCGACGATGGATCCGGTAGCACCTATGCGCCAATTTTTGCCGAGCTGCACCTGGATGGGGCCATCGTTCGGACCCACCCCGTCAACCGAGGCAAGGGCGCGGCCCTGCGTACCGGCATCGCCTGGGCGAAAGCAAACCGCCCCGGTGAGGTCATCGTCACCGCCGATGCGGACGGCCAGCACCTCCCTCGGGGCATCTTCCGTGTGGGTGTGCGCACCGAAACCGCCGCGGCGGCAGGGCAGCGGACCATCATCCTCGGCGTGCGTACCAAGCCCGACCCGAACGCCGGCGAAGAAGGCACGAAGGCGCCGCTGCGCTCCAAAATTGGCAACAGCGCAACCGTAGGCTTCTTCGCCCTGGCGACCGGCGCCCGCGTGGCAGACACCCAGACCGGTCTGCGCGGCTTCACCCCGCAGATCCTGGACTGGCTGCTGCAGATTCCCGGCGATAAGTACGAGTACGAGTTCTCCATGCTGCTGCGCGCAACCCGCGCAGACGTGGAGTTGGTGCAGGTACCCATCGTGAAGGTCTACGAGCCGGGCAACCCGACCAGCCACTTTAGGCCTCTGCAGGACTCGGCGCTGATTTACGCACCGCTGCTTGCCTTCCTGGCGTCCTCGTTTGTGACCGGCTTCCTGGTGGATGCTATCGCCCTCTTCGTCCTGGTGGGCTTGGGCGTTCCGCTGCTGGCAGCCGTGATTGGTGCCCGCGTCATCTCGGCGCTGACGAACTTCACCGTCAACCGAATGCTCATGCACGACGGAGGCGCACGCCCCTCGGCATCCTCCTCGCTGGTACGTTACACCGTGCTGGCGGTGGGTATCCTCGCAGCCAACGCGGCTCTGATGGAAACCCTGACCGGCCTGGGCGTATCCCTGCTGGTCGCCAAAATCCTGACCGAGCTGATCCTTATTCCGGTCAGCTTCGCGGTCCAGCGCCGCTGGGTTTTTCTACCCACCCAGCGTCAGGAAAACCCGCGAGAAAAGACAACGGCAACCAACGCACCCTCGGGTCTGCGTGCGGTCAGCTACGAGTCCGCTCGCGTGGAGGCAACCGGTATCCGTACCGGTGTGCGCGCCTCCCAGGTACGCCCCTAGCTCGTCTACCCTAGCGTCCAGCTCGCTAGGGGCGTACCCCAAGATTTCTCCCACCTGTCAGTCGTGAGGGTGGGTGGGAGAAGCAAGCTGCAGCACCAAATGCGGCAGCGTTCTGTTCACGCAAAGCCCCCATCGGGACGTACCCGGCGGGGGCTTTGTGATTGTCATTCTTTGAGGTTTCCCGCGGCTAACGCCGCCGGAAGACTGAGGGGTGAGAGCTCACCGAATTACTGACCGGGAATCAGGCCGTGCGGGGTGATCAGGAACGGCGGGTTGTGATTCGTGGTCGGGTTGGTCACGTAACCGGTGCGAGCCGCACGGGTCGGGTACTTCGGTGCACGCTTGGGCTTGGGGTGCGCCGGGGTGACGTTCTTGCCCCGCAGGACCTCAAGAGCGCTCGCGGCGTTCGCGATGCCCGCACCGCATGCGTTCACATCGCAGGTCAGCGGCTTTGCGCTCTGCTTGAGAACCTGCTTTGCACGATCGGCGGTCAGCGAGGGGTCCACGGACTTCATCAGGGCGATGATGCCGGCCACCTGGGGAGCCGCCATGGAGGTGCCATCGTACTCGGTGTAGCCGGCACCGGTGGATACGGTGGTGCCGAGGTCCACGGTAGACATGATGCCGTCGCCGGGGGCGCTCACATCAACGATCTTGCCGTAGTTGGAGAAATCGCTGCGCTGGCCCTTCTGATTCGTGGAGCCAACCACGATCGAACCGCCGCAGTTTGCGGGGGCAATCTTGGAGGTGTCCTGATCGTCGTTACCGGCGGCAACCACCAGAATGGAACCACGCTTATTCACCTCGGCAATGGCCTTGGAGTAGGTCGCGGGGCAGGTACCCTCGCCACCGAGGGAGAGGTTGATGATCTGGGCGGGGTGGGTGTTGGCGGGCACGCCTTCAACGGTGCCGCCCGCGGCCCACACCATGGCATCCGCGATATCGGAGTCGTAGCCGCCGCACATGCCCAGGGCGCGCAGGGGCAGAATCTTGGCGTTGGGAGCCACGCCCGCGATGCCGCGCTTGTTGTTCATGATTGCGGCGATGGAACCGGCCACATGGGTGCCGTGCCAGTTCGACTCGCTTGCCTCAGAGTCAGCGGCGCAGACGCCTGCTTCTTCCCAGTTACCCTGGTCGGTGGGGTCGGCGTCGCGGCCGTTGCCGTCACGGGCGATGGAGGGCTCGGTGATGAAGTCGTAGCCGGGCAGAACGTTCGCGTCGAGGTCCGGGTGCTTGACGATGCCGGAGTCAATCACAGCAACGGTCACGCCGGAGCCCTGGGTGGTGGCCCAGGCCTCGGGAGCGGAGATGCCCTTAGCGTCGTGTAGGTTCCACTGCTGAGGGTACAGGGTGTCGTTCGGGGTGACGGCCGCCTGGGTCTTCGAAGCGCTTGCGGCCTTGGCCAGGGTGCTGGTGGCCTGGCGGCGCGCGCTGGAGCGGCGCATCAGGTCGGGCTCGACGGAGGCGACGGAGGCGTTGGAGCTCAGCGCCGCCATGTACTTCTCCGCCTGCTCTGCGGTGAGCTTGGAAGAAGTGGTCACCACGGTTGCCTTCTGGGAGGTGGTGCGCACGTAGTTGGTTTTGACATTGAGCAGGTCGTCGATCTTCTGCACGTCGGCGGTGATGCCGGAGTAGAGAGAATCGCTCCAGGTGGCAACATGGGTGCCCGCGGGGCTTGCCCAGTTGATGCCGCCGGCGTTCAATGCGTCATCGGTGTAGGTGATGACGAAGCGGTTGAAACCTGCCTTCTGCTGATCGGAGCTGAGGGAGGAGATGGTCGTGTGTGCTGCGGCGCGAGCTGCGTTGCTGGTCTGTGCGGGAGCCGCGAAGGTTGCGGGTGCGCCCAGGGAGGCCACGAGTGCTGCGGCGGTTCCCATGCTCAATGCGACGCGTGCGATGCGGCGCGAGGAGGGATGAGTGGTAAAAGACATCGGGGTCCTTTGCATATGTGAGTGCCGGAAGCGGCAGTTGGTGAGGATGACCCACTCACATAAATGCACTTTTCGGAAAACATTTATATTTCTTTGTGCGCCGCGTTGGCAGTGCGGTAACGGAAAGAAAAATGCACATTACTGCATTAATGTGCAATGTTTTCTAAGCCCCTGGAGGAGTTTATTTCGGAAGTGGTTTATGCGGTGAGATATTGCTATCCTAGCACCTTTCCCTCATGGCAAAGCTCCAAAAACCGGGAATGTGGCACAGGTAATGTATTTTTTTGATTTTGGGATAAAAATAAAGAATTGCCTAGTCAAGACAATATTGAGAGATTAAAGTAAAGATTTAGATATTCCTCAGCCCGGCATAAATAGTTGCATAGCAGAATTGATATTTTAGGAATAAAGTATCGCATTATCGCAAACACCATTCCGCCGGGTAGTGCATGAACACCACCTGATGGGTCGTGGCATGAGGGGACCGAGAGCCCCGAGAGCGCGGGGTGTTAGGTTGGGAACGGCAAAGGCGGGGCTCGGTGAAGGATCCTTCACCGAGCCCCGCCTGACGCCCAACCGGGCTTACGGGATTAGGCACTTAAAGTGCTCGTCCAGAAGGCAGAGCCCGCCCGATGTGGGGGGGCTTAGCTCACCAGGGTGAGCTCGCCGGCCTCACGGGGCTTCTGCACGGGGGAAGTCATCGTGTAGTCCCCATCCTGCTGGGAGTCCCCGTCGTCGCTCAGGTCGTTCGCATCCTGCGACTGGGTGCCGGATTCCTCGGAGGAATCCGCGTCGGCCGAGACGGCATCGGGGTTGATGGCCTCTGCGTTATCGTTGGTCATCGTAGCCGGCTCTTCGGCGCTATCCGGGGCCTGTCCGCCCTGAACCTCAACGGAGGTATCCTGCGCATCAATATCGGACAGGGCCGTGCGGTGGGCGGAGGTAATTACCCTGGAGGTGTAAATGGTGCGCGGGCGGCTAAAGGACATCTTGCCCTGCGCGTCCAGGTTGCCTACGTACTGAGCAATCTTACGGCTACTGATGATACCGCGTCCGCAGTAGCCCTTGTCGCACTTAATCGGGTTGGCCACGGCGTTGAAAGCGGAGCTGTAGACCTTCTGGCGGCTGACGTTTGCGCCGTTCACAAACTGCTGAGCCAGGATACCGGACACGTGCGGTGCCGCCATGGAGGTGCCGCTCCTGTAGACGTAGTTGTACTTGCCGTTGGGGCGGTTGATGCTGTCAATACCCAGAGAGAGGATATCGGTACCCGGGGCAGAGACGGTAACGGTCTTGCCGTAGTTCGAGTCCGATGCGCGGGTGCCATTCTTGGTGCTGTTACCCACCGCGATGACGCCCTTGCAATTGGCCGGAGCAAACTGCGAGGCATCAATCCCGGCGTTGCCGGCGGCTGCGACCACGATAGCGCCCTTAGAGAGCGCGAAATTAATGGCCTTCTGGTAGGCGTTGGGGCATGCTCGAACGCCGCCCAGGGACAGGTTGATAATCTGTGCGGGATGCTTATTATCGGGAACGCCGTTGATGTGACCGCCCGCCGCCCACATGATGGCGTCGGCGATGTCCGAGGTCTGACCACCGCATCGACCGAGCACGCGAATCGGCTGGATGGCGGCCAAGTCAGAGACACCCGCAATACCCTGGCGGTTCTGGCCGCGTGCGGCGATGATGCCGGCAACGTGCGTGCCGTGCCAGGTTGAAATCTGCGCGTTCTGCATGTCGCCGCAGAGGTTGAAGGGAGCCTGATCGCCCTCGTCGGTGGGGTCGGCGTCGCGGCCATTGCCGTCGCGGCCGCTCACCGGATTGCTAATGAAGTCGTAACCCGGCACTAGAGAGTGGATGAGCTCGGGGTGGCGGGTGTAACCGGTATCAATCACCGCAACGGTCGTCTTCAGGCCGCGATACAGGCGCGCGTTGCCGGTGTTGCCGATGCCGACGGTGGGGTTGGTGAGGTTCCACTGCTTGGAATACAGGGGGTCGTTGAAGACGAAGGTGCTTTCGACCGCCGGGTAGTTGACGTAGTCGGGCTCCACGGAGGCCACGTTGGGGTTGGAAGCCAAGCGGTCCATGAACTCCTGGGCCTGTTGCTTGTCCAGCTTCTTGGAGGTCTGGACAATTGCGTCGTTGGAGGTGGTGGTGCGGACAACCCCGCCGCTGGTTTCGAGGGAAGCCGCGGAGGAGTCGATGGTCTGCTGGATGCCGCTGTCCAGGTCACCGGGGGTTACTCCTCCGGCCACCTCGGCATCTCCGCTACGCTCCTCGGCTCGCTGCTTTGCATCGTCGGTGTAGGTGACGATGAACTGGTCAAACTTCTGCTGGGGAAGGGAACCGGGAGCAGCACTTCGCGGAGCACCCTGGGGCGATCCCGCGTTGGTGGGAACGCTAAAGGGGGAGGCAGGAGCGGCAGCCTCGGCCTGGTCGGCCTGAGCGGCATCCTCGTGGGGCGCCTGCGCAAGGGCTGCAGGAAGGTTGCCGCCGAAGATGAGGGAGCCTGTGGCCAGCAGGGCGAGGCCTGCACGGAAGGGTTTCATGACTGTGGGGTGGTTGGCTCTGTGTGACGCTGTGGAGTGGCCAGCTGAGGGCACGGGCCAGTGGAGCTTCATGAGAAATCTCCTGATGAGTTGAGAGTACGCGGATAGTGTGGTGTGTACCGGAGCCGTCCTGCGTTTTTCGTCTACGGTTAGGTATTGCTAAGCGACGTAAACCGAGGAACGCGGGAAAAGATTTTCCGTCGATACGCTAAGAAGCATGGAATCGCGCATATCTTTTGGATGGCGTATAAAGGTACCTCATTAAGCTATCACCTAAAGAAGAGATTGAGGTATATCTCTACTATATTTTTTATATCAAGATGTGAATTTTTCCTTGTGGAATGGAATAGCCTGCCCGCGGCTGAAGGAATTCTGAGCTTAAGGTTGAAAGTTAAGTACTCAATAGGTGGGTGGTGCAGTCCCGATTCGAACCCGGGCGCTTATTAGCACTATAGTGTAAGCACTTTAATGCAGAGAAAATGTTCTTGTCATTAAAATAAAGAGAATTAAAAGAACGTGAAGTAAAACTAAGAGTGCCTCGAAAATAGGGGGGATTCCCAGGGGAAGCCAAAATGGTGGAATGCCCAAAGTACAGGAGACCCAAAGTACAGGAGGGGCCGGTACACAGAGGGCCGGGGTGGTCCCACACGAGTGGAGCCACCCCGGCCCTTTGGTACGGTCTCATGACCGCTCAAGTACGTTAGGAGGCGTAGGAGCCCAGCAGGCGAACCGCGCCGCCATCCACGCCCTTAGCGCCCTGAATGTAGTCGGCGCTATTGGGCTCGGGGTCACCAGCAGCCACAACATCGCCCATAATCCAGGCGGGGATACCGCGGTCGTTCAGGCGCTTGGTAGCTGCCTCAGCCACGGAGGGGTCAACGATGGCAATCATGCCCACGCCCAGGTTCAGGGTGCGCTCCAGGTCGGCCAGCGGCACGTTGCCCAGCGAACCAATCAGGGAGAAGATGGCGGGAATCTGCCAGGTGGAGCGGTCCACGCGACCCTCCAGGCCCTGGGGCAGCACGCGTGCCAGGTTAGCAGCCAGGCCGCCACCGGTCACGTGAGAGAAGCCACGCACACCACTGCCGGTGGTGCCGTCTTCGCCGTTGACGGGGAAGGCAGCCGCCAAATCCAGGCAGTCTGCCGCGTACACGCGGGTGGGTTCGAGCAGCTCTTCACCGATGGTGCGGCCCAGCTCGTCCACCTGGCGCTCCAGACCCCAGCCGGCAACGTTCAGGACCTTACGGACCAGGGAGTAGCCGTTGGAGTGAATGCCGGAGGATGCCATAGCAATCAGCACGTCGCCCTCACGCACGCGCTCGGGGCCGAGCAGTTCGTCCGCCTCGACCAGACCGGTTGCTGCGCCCGCAACGTCGTACTCGTCCTCGGCCAGCAGGCCGGGGTGCTCAGCGGTCTCGCCGCCAACCAGGGCGGTACCGGCCTGTGCACATGCGCCAGCGATACCGCGCACGATATCGGCGATGCGCTCGGGAACGACCTTGCCGGTGGCAATGTAGTCGGTCATGAACAGGGGCTTGGCGCCACAGACCACGATATCGTCTACAACCATGCCAACCAGGTCGTAACCGATGGTGTCGTGAATATCCAGGGCCTGAGCAATGGCAACCTTGGTACCCACACCGTCGGTGGAGGTAGCCAGGTAGGGCTTGCGGTACTTGACGAGCTCGGAGACGTCGTACAGGCCCGCGAAGCCGCCCACGCCACCAACAACGGAGGAGTTGTGGGTCGCCTTGATAGCGCCCTTCATCAGCTCAACGGCGCGATCGCCAGCCTCAACGTCAACACCTGCGCTCGCGTAGGTTACGGTGGTGGTGTTCTCGCTCATTAGGATTCCTTCGGGGTAGCGGTAGCGGAGGAGTTTGCGGGGATGCGGTCCTGCTCGGTGAGCAATGCCTCGAGGTCGGCGTCGGGGCCGGGGTTGCACATGCCCATACCGGCGTCGTCTGCGGCAACCTGTACTGCGGAGGGATCGAACTTCGTTTCGAGAGTTTCGGTGCCTTCGCGGGTCTCAATGGAGACGGCCTCAGCATGCTCAGGCTTGGAGGGGACGGGGCGCTCCACGGTCACCTCAGCTGCCTTACCGGCGAGGGGTCCGCCCTTGCCCTTCTCCGAGGAGTCGAAGAGGGACTTGCCGCGTCGTTCCTCGCTCGGCAACTCAATCGGGTATTTGCCGGTGAAGCATGCGGTGCACATGTTTTCGGCGGGCTGCTCGGTGGCTGCCATCATGCCGTCCTGAGAGATGAAGCCGAGCGAATCGGCACCCAGGGAGGACGCGATTTCGTCCACGGACAGACCGTTCGCAATCAGCTCCGCACGGGAGGCGAAGTCAATACCGTAGAAGCAAGGCCACTTCACGGGCGGGGAGGAGATGCGCACGTGCACTTCCTTCGCGCCGGCCTCACGGAGCATACGCACGAGGGCACGCTGAGTGTTACCGCGAACAATGGAATCGTCAATAACGACGAGGCGCTTACCGGCAACCACAGACTTGAGCGGGTTCAGCTTGAGTCGAATACCGAGCTGGCGGATAGTCTGCGAGGGCTGAATGAAGGTTCGGCCCACGTAGGCGTTCTTGACCAGGCCGTTACCGTAGGGAATGCCGGACTCTTCGGCGTAACCAATAGCAGCCGGAACACCGGATTCGGGAGTGGGCATGACCAGGTCAGCTTCAACAGCGTGTTCGCGGGCAAGCTGACGGCCCATTTCTACGCGGGATTCGTAGACGCTGCGGCCGGCGATGGAGGTGTCAGGGCGGGCCAGGTAAACGTACTCGAAGACGCAGCCGGCGGGCTTAGCTTTTGCGAAACGCTGGGAACGCAGACCGTTCTCATCAATGGTGATGAGCTCGCCGGGCTCCACTTCACGCACGAAGGACGCGCCAACGATGTCGAGGGCCGCGGTTTCGGATGCGACAACCCAGCCACGCTCCAGACGACCGAGCACGAGGGGGCGTACACCCTGCGGGTCGCGTGCAGCGTAGAGGGTGTGCTCATCCATGAAGGTGAGGCAGAAAGCACCGCGAAGGGTCGGCAATAGGTCGAGTGCTGCTTCTTCGAGGGAGTCGAAGTCGTGCTCAGCCAGCAGGGCGGTGACGAGTGCGGTGTCGGTGGTGTTGCCCTGGGCGAGTTCGCCGTGCTTGGGGGGCTTGCCGCCGTTCTTTTCAATCAGACGCTCGTAGAGGTCTGCCGAGTTGGTGAGGTTACCGTTGTGCGCCAGGCAGAGCGTGCCGTGCGGGGTGGTACCGAGAGTCGGCTGTGCGTTAGCCCAGTGGGATGCGCCGGTGGTGGAGTATCGGGCGTGGCCGATAGCGTGGTCGCCGGGCATGGAACTGAGGGTGGCTTCGTCAAAGACCTGGGAGACCAGTCCCATATCTTTGTACACGTGGATGCGTTTGCCGTTACTGGTTGCGATACCTGCTGATTCCTGGCCGCGGTGCTGGAGCGCGTACAGGCCGTAGTAGGTTAGCTTTGCCACGTCCTCGCCGGGAGCCCAGACACCGAAGACGCCGCAGGCGTCCTTGGGGCCGTGGTCAATTGGATCGAGGTCGTGAGTGAGTTTTCCGTCGGGGCGAATCAATTCACTTCTTTTCGACGATGGGACTGCGGATGCGTCTGTGCAAGCGCAAGATTAGGGCGTGTTGCCGCACTCACACCTGCCTGTGTGTGCCGTAGCATACACCAGACCTTTAAAAGTGTACCGGGTTTCGGAGCCGATGCGGTGAAAGATGCGCTAAATACCTCAGGATGGACCACTAGAACAGGCACCAAACACGCCAAATCACGAAAACTGCGTGGACCTGTGAGCTCGTAGCGAATTCTAGAAGAGCGGCAACAAACCCGAAAGGTCACTACGCTCACCCGACGCATCCAGCGCACCGGCACTCACCGCCTGCGCCCACGAACAGGCACCCAGAACCAGCGCCGCCCACACGAGCGGGCGCGCCTCCACAACGGACGGCGGGGTGCCGCGCGTATGGCGGGGGCCAGCAATACACTGAGTCACACCCAGCGGGGGTACGCGCACCTCCACGCTATTGCCGGGGGCGAGGGTTGCCAGCTCCTCCAAGGTGAAGCGCACGAAGGTAGCGCGCACCGAGCGGGGGAGCGCGGCAAATGCCTGCTCCACCTCGGGGCTGTTCAGCAGGTACTCGCCTCGGGCATGCGAATCTGCAAGTTCACCGGCTGCCGCACGCTGCGTCTCAAAGAAGGCACGCACTTCGCGCACCGCTGCCATGCCCGATTCCTCGCTAGTCTTACGTCGAATCGCCACGATTAGTCCTCTTCCGCGGCGCCGGGAGCCAAATCCTCGCGGGTGAAAAGCTCCTCATGCACGCGCAGCTCGCCCACCTCAACCGGCTTGCCGTCCACGTAGCCGCCGGTCACCGGGTGAACTACCAGCGCGAGTAGGCGCTCGCATTCTTCAGCGCTCAGGTAGCCGCCAGCGGTGAGAGCGCGCAGAGCCACGGCGTACATGGCGCGGTGCGAACCGTCGCTCATCTTCACCACCACGGACGCGCCCGAACGCAGACCAATGCAGAGCACGCCCTCCGCGCCGCCCTTGACGATCGCGTCCAGTTCTTCGCTGAGCACGGTGTCGGGGGAGCCGGGCGCCTGAATCAGCTCGGGGTAATCCACCATGGCGGTGGCGACCGTGGAGGCGCGCGCATCCGCGCCGAGGTTGCGGATTGCCGCACCGAGGGTCGAGTAGGCGCGTGCGGCACCGGTCAGGGAGACGGCGTGCACGGGTGCGCCGCAGCCGTCAACGCCGATGGCGGCTACCGGCTCGCCGGTGAAGGCCTCAATTTCTTCGGTGATGACCTGCTGCAGCGGGTGCGCGGGGTCGAGGTAGTTGTGCAGGGTCCAGTTCTGCGAGCCCTCTTCAAGGTCGCCGCGCTCAAGCTTGGCGGTGCATGCCCACAGGAATGCGGCGTGCTTGCCGGAGCAGGGATGCGCCAGGGGAGTACGCGCCAGGTTGGCCTGAATCATGGCCTTGTACGCCTGTGAGTCGGAGGGGTAGGAGGGCTTGAGCGCCAGGTTCGCCGGGGTGAGCGGGGTGGTTTCGGTGCTGCCCTGGGTGAGTACGTCCTGCACGGCGCGCATCTGCTCGAAGGTGCCGCGGTGCGAGCCGCAGGCGATGGCGACCTGGGAGCCGCGCAGGGGCGCGCCCGCCTTCATGGATCCGATGGCCTGCAGCGGCTTGGCGGCGGAGCGCAGGTAGAAGGGCTCGTGAATATCGCCGAGGGCAAGCTGCACATCACCGTCGGGGCCCAGCAGGATGAGGCGGCCGCGGTGGCGTGCCTCAATGAAGTTGTTGCGGGTGAGCTGCGCGAGTTCTACGTCGAAGGCGCTGCTGTGGTTGGTGGTGTGAGTGGTTGCCTGTGGGGTGGTGCTGTTGGTCATTCTTCTAGTTTAAACGGGGTGTGCGGCTTGCCCCTATTTGTCTCTGGTGGCGCGGAGCTAGGATGGGCTGGCGCGGTCGAGGGAGAGTCGTGTGAAGAGATTCACGTTTACTGCGAGTTGAAGCTATGAGTAATTCATTTTTATAATTGAAGTGTGCTCAAGCGCAACGGTAAGACCAAGGTACGTGAGCGAGGCACAGCCCGCACGATCCTCCACTACAGGTAGCCTCCGCATCAACCCTGCGCGCCGCATAGGACCGACCGCGATCGATGCCCCGATGAACCATTCCGGCGCCTCGACGTACCGCCTCATGAACACGGCGATGACCAAGGCAGCGGCAGATGAGCAAATCCCCACCCCCGTCAATCGATGAGCTATGAGTGTATCTACTCAAAATCTCATCATCTCTGGCGCGCCCCACTATGCGATCTGAGAACGGGCGTAATGTATCCAGTAGGAAATTGATGCAGTCCTTAGGGGTCGACCCCAGACCTAGGAATAAATAGCTAGGTGCGACCCGGTACGAGTACGCATCCTTAGTGCACCTCACCTTCTGAACTCACTCTCAATTGGTGAGCGGCAACCATGTAAAGGAGTACACCCATGGCAGAGCAGAACAGCACCTCTACCTCCGCACAGAACTCTTCCCCCAAGGGCGGCGTGAGCGCAGAATCTGAATTCCACGCAAAGTTCTTCCCCATCCTGGCCCGTGTTGCTTCTGTGACCGCAGTGCTCATGTACGTGTTCTACTTCCCGCAGATTATCGGTAACCTGAGCGGTCACAAGGGTGACTGGATTCAGCCTCTGGTTGCTGCTATCAACTGCACCCTGTGGGTCCTGTACGGTCTGTGGCGCCCCAAGAAGGACGTCCCGATCATCATCGCGAACGCTCCCGGTATTGTCTTCGGTGGCCTGGCTGCTATTACCGCCCTCATCTAATTTCATCGCGTAGCGACTTCTACGGCCCTTCTCATGTGCCCCTCGGGGCATCGAGGCATGAGAAGGGCCGTTTTTTAGCGCCTTCGGCTCCCCTTTTTGAGAGGGTAACGGGTACCCTAAATACTATGAAGGTTTTGGTACTGGGCCCCGGTGGCCGCGAACACGCTATTATCCGTGCGCTTCTGCGCGACCCTGAGGTGACTGAGGTGCACAGCGCCCCCGGCAACGCCGGTATTGCTCAGGATGTTCCCGTCCACGCAATTGATGCGAATGACCCCGCCCAGGCAACCGCCCTGGCACGCGAACTGAAGGCCGACCTGGTTGTTATTGGCCCGGAGGCGCCCCTGGTTGCGGGCGTTTCTGACGCACTGCGTGAGGCGGGTTTTGACGTTTTCGGCCCCTCCGCAGCTGCCGCTCAGCTGGAGGGCTCCAAGGCCTTCGCCAAGAAGGTCATGGAAGAGGCTTCCGTGCCGACCGCCCGCGCTTACGTGGCAACGAACGCCGCTGAGGCGCAGGCGGCACTGGACGAGTTCGGTGCACCCTACGTGGTCAAGGATGACGGCCTGGCTGCAGGTAAGGGCGTTGTGGTGACCGAGGACCGCGCCGCGGCACTGGAGCACGCTCAGGCATGCTTCAACGCTGGTGGCACCGTGGTCATCGAGGAGTTCCTGGATGGCCCCGAGGTGTCCCTCTTCGTCATTTCCGACGGCAAGAACGTTCTGCCGCTGTCCCCGGCCCAGGACTTCAAGCGCATCTTCGACAATGACGAGGGCCCGAACACCGGCGGTATGGGCGCCTACACTCCGCTTCCCTGGCTGCCCGAGGGCTTTGTGCAGGAGGTCGTGGAGAAGGTTGCACGCCCGACCGTGGCTCGTATGGCTGAGCGCGGCACCCCGTTCGTGGGCGTGCTCTTCTGTGGCCTGGCTGTGACCAGCCGCGGCGTGCGCGTTATCGAGTTCAACGCCCGCTTTGGCGACCCCGAAACCCAGGCGGTTCTGGCGCGCCTGCGCACCCCGCTGGGTCAGCTGTTGCGTGCGGCTGCTCGCGGCGAGATTTCTGAGGGTGCCGAGCTGGATTGGGATCCTCGTACCGCGGTGGACGTGGTCATGGCCGCCGAGAACTACCCGGGCACTCCCCGCAAGGGTGACGCCATCTCCGGCCTGGATAAGGCGAACGCTCTGGAGGGCGTGCACGTGATTCACGCGGGCACCGTGGTATCCGGCGAGGAAATCCACACCGCCGGCGGCCGCGTGCTGGCCGTCGTGGCGCTCGGTGAGAACCTGGGCGCCGCCCGCGACGCCGCCTACGAGGGCGTCCGCGCCATCTCTTGGGCTGGCGCGCAGTACCGCACCGACATCGCGCTGAAGGCCGTGGAGAACCGCATCCAGATTCCCGCCCCGCGCGACTAATACTTTGACCGGCTCCTCCGCCTGATGCGCGGGGGAGCCGGTCGCTTCGTACCCGAGACGTCCCCTCCCCGCTATCCCGGGCGGGACCGGTCGGGTATTGTAATTACACAGACTCTTGCCACCACATCACACCATTTCACCTGTCAGGAGATAATCCCATGACCTCTCGTTCTAACCCCCTGGAAATTCCGGGCTGGACCCACATCTATTCCGGCAAGGTGCGCGACCTGTACGTTCCGAATGAGGAGCGCTTCGACGCCACCGGCCTCACCGTGAGCGATGACGCCGAGCTGCGCGCCGGCTCTGTCATGGTGGTGGCTTCCGACCGCATTAGCGCGTTCGACCGTATTCTGCCCACCGAGATCCCGGATAAGGGCAAGATTCTGACTCAGATGTCCCTGTGGTGGTTTGAGCAGCTCAAGGAGGTTCCCAACCATGTGCTCTCCACCGACGTTCCGGACGTTGTGGCTGGTCGAGCAATGATTTGCCGTTCGCTGAACATGTTCCCGGTGGAGTGCATTGTGCGCGGTTACCTGACCGGTTCGGGTCTGGCCGTGTACAACGAGACCGGCGAGATTGCCGGTGTGAAGCTGCCCGCCGGCCTGGTGGACGGTTCCCGCCTGGAGACCCCGATTTTCACTCCGACCGGTAAGGCCGAGGTGGGCGAGCACGACGAGCTGGTGACCCGTGAGGAGCTGTACGCTGAGGTGGGCCAGCCGGTGGGTGAGCGTCTGGAGGAGCTGAGCCTGAGCCTGTACTCGACCGCGGAGAAGATTGCGCGCGAGCAGGGCATTATTCTGGCCGACACCAAGCTGGAGTTCGGTACCGATTCGTACCGCGGCGAGATTACCCTGGGTGATGAGGTTCTGACCCCGGACTCCTCGCGTTTCTGGGACGCCCAGCAGTACGAGCCCGGTCATGCTCAGCCGAGCTTCGATAAGCAGTACGTGCGTGACTGGCTGCGTTCTCCGGAGTCGGGTTGGGATGGTTCGGATAACGTGCCGCATCTGCCCGAGGAGGTCGTGGAGAAGACTCGTGCCCGCTACGTTGAGGCGTATGAGCGTCTGACCGGCACGAAGTTCTAAACTCAATATTTCGGGCTGAAATAAGTCTTAGAGATAGCTAAAGGGCGGTGCCCCGGAAGGTCATTCTTCCGGGGCACCGCCCTTTAGCTATATGGGTTTATGCGGTTGAGGGGCAAAGCCTAGCCGGCGTGAACGTCTTCGTCGTGTACATTCTCGTGGCACAAATCCTCGTGCAGAATATCCCGCGCCGGATGCTGCCGCGCCCGCTCCTCCGCAGCACGGTCAGACAGCGAATAAAACCACGTAATGTGCTCGCACACCCGCTCATAGGCGGCCTGCTCATCGTGCGAAGTGATCGCCTCAATAATGCCGTAATGCTGCTCCTGCAACGTGCGCTTGACCGCCTCCCAATCCTTCAGGAAAGGAACCGCCTCCTGCACATAACTCATCGTCGCCATGTGCAGAGAGTCAATGACCGTATCAAGCACAATATTGCCGCCAAGCTTCGACAGTTCATAGTGAAAACGCGTATCGCAGAAATGGAAACGCTCATCACTAATCTGCTCATCCATCTCCGTAAGGTGTACGCGCGCCCGCTCCAACGCCGCCTCACGCTCCGGGGAATCCGGTGCAGCCGCCGCCGCACGCGCCGCCGGGCCCTCCAACAGCAGGCGGGTTGAGACGACGTCCTTCACCGGCAGGCTACGGGTCGCAATGTGCATGCGTAGCGCCCAGCTGAGCGCATCCGAAGGCTCCGAAATGATGATTGCACCCGACTTCGGGCCCGAACCCGTGCTCGAGCGAATCAGACCCAGCGCATTTAGAACCCGCAGCCCCTCACGCACCGAGGGGCGGGAAATGCCGTACCGCGCCGCCAGCTCACGCTCGGAGGGGAGCTTATCGCCCACGCGTAGCTCACCTAGACGCAGGCGACGCTCAAAGGTCTCCAGAACGATGCTGTAGCTGCGGTCCTTCAGTATTGGTTCATGAGCGTGGAGCCGCGCAGGCTGGACCGGCTCGGACGCTGTCGCATCGGATGGGGAGGCACCGGGCCGAAGGTCATCCTGAGAAGTCTGCGGCATGAAATCTCCTAATAACGAGGGGGGGGAGTATGGAAGAGCGGAAGCTCCGAGCGGCTGAAGCGAAGTGAAGGGAAGCCGAGGGACAAAGAAAGCGGGGCGGCAGAACCGAGAAGGTTCGCCGCCCCGCCGTGGCCACCGGAAAATACCGGGGCGAATGTCCTACGGCCCTTGAGGCTTTCACCTCAAGAACTCTCTAAGGGGTGAGCCTCAGATTAGGGAACCAGGAAGGACAGAACGTTGGTCTGCAGGAAGACCAGGACGCAGACGAACAGGAGCATAGCGAAGGACCAGGGGAGGACAGCCTTGAGGATGTCGGATTCCTTGCCTTCCATGTCCACGGAGGTAGCAGCAATAGCCAGCGACTGCGGGGAGATCATCTTACCGACCACACCACCGGTGGTGTTAGCAGCCAGCATGAGCTCGGGGGTTGCGCCGTGGATACCTGCGTGCTGCAGGTTCTCAGCAGCAGACACCTGCAGCTTGGAGAACAGTGCGTTCGCACTGGTGTCCGAACCGGTCACAGCGGTACCGATCCAGCCCAGAGCCGGTGCGAGGAACGCGTAGACGGTGCCCAGGCCTGCCAGGAAGGTACCCATAGCAATGGTCTGACCAGAGAAGTTCATGACGTATGCCAGTGCCAGAACCGAAGCAATGGTCAGGATGGACCAACGCATGCGGTAGACAACGGAACCGAACTCGGTGAAGATTGCCGGGAACTTGAAGGCGTAGCGGCCCTTCTCGTTGAAGAAGAAGTAGACCACAGCAACAACCAGACCGGAGATGATCAGCAGGGTGCCGGGGTTGGACATCCACGCGAAGTTGTAGACTGCATCCTTGACGGGCTTGCCGTCAGCGGTGACGAGGCGGGAGCTCAGAGCCTGGATGTCGATCTTGAGGACGAAGCTCTTCAGCCATGCCTTCAGGCCAGCGTGCAGGTTAGCAACACCGAAGATTGCAACGACGATGACGTAGGGCAGCAGTGCCATCCAGACGCGAACGGCGGGCAGAGCTTCCTTCTCTTCAGCCTGTGCGGGCAGGCCGTAGCGTTCACGAACGCCCTCGACGCCGCGCGGCTTCCAGAACTGCAGGAAGATCACGGCAACGCCCATGGAGACGATGCAAGCAACAACGTCGGTCAGGTTGAACGCGGGGGTAGCAGCGGTGACCCACTGGGTAATTGCGAAGGAAACACCGATGATCAGTGCGGGCAGCCAAGCGTCCTTCAGGCCCTTCATACCGTCGAGGATGACGAGCAGGATGAGCGGAACGAGCATTGCCAGGAACGGAGCCTGGTGACCAACGATGGTTGCGATAACGTGTGCGTCCTTGCCGCCGACGTCAGCTGCGGTGGTAATCGGGACAGCAACTGCGCCGAATGCCACGGGTGCGGTGTTAGCGAGCAGAACGGTAATAGCAGCCTTGAGGGGCTTAACGCCCAGGGCGAGAATCATGGTTGCGGTAATTGCAACGGGAGCGCCGAAGCCAGCCAGTGCCTCGAGCAGACCGCCGAAGCAGAATGCGATGAGGATGGCCTGGATGCGCAGGTCGCCGCCGCCGAGGCGGTCGAAGACGCGGCGCAGGTCTTCGAATCGACCGGAGAGAACGGTGATCTGGTAGAACCAGATGGCGCCCAGAATCACCCAGCAGATGACCAGGCCGTAGATGGCGCCGCGGACGGCGCTCAGGCCGCCGAGATCTGCGGGCATGTGGAAGCCGAGGACTGCCACGAGGATGGATGCTACCAGGGCCACGATTGCGGACCAGTGGGCGCGTGCCTTGACGCCCAGCAGCATGACAAAGAAGGTGAGGAGGGGGATCGTTGCGACGAGCGCGCTTAGCCCGAGGCTACCTCCAACTGCGTTGGTTACAGCGGTGTAAGTTTCCACTGGAACTCCTTTGGTTCAGGGTGTGTCTTGTGTATGGTCTGACCATTTAACGGTGCGTGAGCGAACGGATCTTTGTTCTCTCGCGGGGGATGTGGTCAGACCATTCATCGCATGTATAGAACCATACCCGACGTATTGCGGTTTCGCCAAAAGCACACAGCTTCGTTACGGGTCGTCGAGCGGGTCGGGCTCGAAATTTTTCTGTGAATTTGCCGCTATGTTGCGGCGCTGATAGTTAATTCCAGGTTCTGACACACAACTCGCGAGACCGACCTAAGGGTACCCATTTCTGTACGTCAGGGAATCGAATGTGACGCGGGAAAAATGCACACCGATTGTTGGTTTCGTGAAAAATAATGCCCCTAAAAACATTGAAAGAAAGGGGGTTTGTGCCTATTTTCCGCGAATTCTCACATTGTATATCTGCGTTTGATGAGCGTTCAAATACGCTCCGGCGAGATGCTCTGATTCGCGATTCAAGAAGAGATGGGGTCACATATACCGGAAGGTAAGAAAGTGTACCTTAGAGTCAGGATGACCTAACCCTTTATTTAACAAGGAAAGTATGCCCTATTCCGAGTAGAGAAAAGAAACGTAACAGTGTTAAATAGCAAGGACTAGATAAGACATCACCACGGTTTCTGATCCCACCGCATCCCACCTCCACTTGGGGCGTGCACCGTCTGTTCGTGCTTATGGGTATCCCACCAACGGCCCGGCAAAGTACGCAGAACAATGCTCCGCCTGCCCCAGACGCAGGCGGTGAGACCGAGAAACTCTGAATACAGAGGAAAGGACGGCAAGTCATGCGTATTGCACTCTTCTCCACGTGCATTGTTGACGGCATGTACCCCCGCGTAGCTCGCGCCACCGTCGAAATTCTTGAGCGCCTGGGCCACGAGGTTGTCTTCCCCCCGAACCAGACCTGTTGCTCCCAGATGCACGTCAACTCGGGTTACTTCGACGACGGCTACGAAATTATCAAGAACCACGTCGAGGCCTTCGACTCCTGGGACTGGGATGTGGCCGTTGCCCCCTCGGGTTCCTGCGTTGCCTCCCTGCGCGACCAGCAGGCTATGGTAGCCCGCAGCCGCGGCGACGAGGCCCTGGCTCTGAAGGCTGAGCAGATTGCCTCTCGCACCTTCGAGCTCTCCCAGCTGCTGATTGACGTCCTCGGCATCACCAACGCAGCCGAGCAGCTCGGCTCCTACTTCCCCGAGCACGTCACCTACCACAGCTCCTGCCACGGTATGCGTCTGCTCCGCCTGGGCACCCGTCAGCAGGACCTGGTCCGCACCGTTGAGGGCATCAAGTACACCCAGATTGAGGGCATGGACCAGTGCTGCGGCTTCGGCGGTACCTTCTCCTTCAAGAACCCCGATGTTTCCGGCGCCATGGTCAACGACAAGGCCGACAACGTCGAGGCAACCGGCGCATCCATCTGCACCGGCGGCGACTGCTCCTGCCTCATGAACATCGGTGGTGCGCTCTCGCGCCGCGGCTCCGACGTGAAGACCATCCATTTCGCTGAGATCCTCGCCTCCACCAAGGAAAACCCGCTCAAGATTGACTCGAAGAACATCGAGCTCTCGATCGCCTAAGGAAAGACAAGACCTCATGACCGCTATTCAGCTTGGTATGCCCAAGGTCGTTCATTACGGCGAGGGCAACATTTTCGAAGAAATCCCCTTCCCCAAGTACGCCAAGGAAGAGCTCAAGAACGAGCAGCTGCGCTCCAACCTGCGCTTCGTGACCCACGCGATTCGTAACAAGCGCGCCCGCGTCACCGCAGAGCTGCCCGACTGGCAGGAGCTGCGCAACACCGGTGAGAGCGTCAAGAACTACGTTCTGGCAAACCTCCCCGAGCTGCTCGAGCAGTTCGAGCGCAACTTCACCGCTGCCGGTGGCCACGTGCACTGGGCCCGCAACGCCTCCGAGGCAAACCAGATCGCCCTGGACCTGATCCGCGAGCAGGGCGTGGACGAAATCATCAAGATCAAGTCCATGGCAACCGCAGAGACCGGTCTGAACGAGTTCCTCGAGGAAAACGGCATTAACGCCATCGAGACCGACCTCGCCGAGGAAATCGTGCAGCTGGGCCACGACCGCCCCTCCCACATTCTGGTGCCCGCAATTCACCGCAACCGCCGCGAGATTCGCGACATCTTCCTGCGCGAGATTGAGGGTATCAACCCGGACATCACCGATGAGCCTGCAGAACTGGCAGAGGCATCCCGTAACCGCCTGCGCAACAAGTTCCTGAACACCACCGTGGCAGTCTCCGGCACTAACTTCGGCATCGCCGAGACCGGTACCCTGACCATCGTGGAGTCCGAGGGTAACGGCCGTATGTGCCTCACCCTGCCCGACACCCTGATTACCTTCATGGGTATCGAGAAGATTCTGCCCACCTTCCAGGACTACGAGGCCTTCCTGCAGCTGCTGCCCCGTTCCTCCACCGGTGAGCGCATGAACCCCTACACCTCCATGTGGACCGGCGTCACCCCCGGTGACGGCCCGCAGAACATGCACGTCATCCTCATCGACAACGGTCGTACCGCCGTTCTGGCCGACGAGGTTGGCCGCCAGGCTCTGCGTTGCATCCGTTGCTCCGCCTGCATGAACGTGTGCCCCGTGTACGAGCGCGCCGGCGGTCACGCCTACGGCTCCACCTACCCGGGCCCCATCGGCGCGATTCTGTCCCCGCAGCTCTCCGGTATCGAGGCTGCAGAGAACAGCTCCCTGCCGTACGCATCCTCGCTCTGCGGTGCGTGCTTCGAGGTTTGCCCCGTGAAGATTAACTTCCCCGAGGTTCTCGTGCACCTGCGCGCCAAGGATGTCGAGTCCAAGCACGCCGTTCGCGAGTTCGAGGGTAACAAGAAGGCTCCCTTCTCGCAGATGGACGCCATGATGCTCGGCGCGAAGAAGCTCTTCACCTCCGGCAAGATGATGTCGGTCGCGGAGCGCGGTCTGCCCATGTCCCGCCTCATCGCCGGTCGCAAGCACAAGATCACCGCTGTTCCCGGTATCGTCGGCGGTTGGACCGAGTACCGCGACATCCCCGAGCCTCCCAAGGAATCCTTCCGCAACTGGTGGAAGAAGGAGAAGGGTAAGACCGCGGCACGCGATAACGCACCGCGCGTTGACATTCAGGCACTCATCGAGGCCAACAAGGGTAAGGCAGCTGAAGCGGCTGCAAACGCTAAGGCTGCTCAGGAAGCCCGCGAAGCTAAGGAGAACAACTAATGTCCTCTGCTAAGGAAGATATCCTCGCACGCATCCGCTCCTCTCTCGAGGGCGTAGGCCCCGCACCGGAGCCGGTTCGTAACTACCGTCGCGTCAGCGAGCTGACCGAGGAGCAGACCATCGACATGCTCGTCGGCCGTCTGATCGACTACAAGGCTAACGTCTTCTTCGCCACCCCGGAGAACATCTCCGAGGTTATCGCGGAGCGCCTGGGTGAGAAGTCCACCTACGTGGTGCCCGAGGGCCTGGATAAGAAGTGGCTGCCCGCCGATACCGCCGAGCGTAAGCACGTCACCGACTCCGGTAGCCTCAAGCCCGGTTGCCTGAGCCTGAAGGAACTGGACGCCGTGGACGCCGTGGTGACCGGTTCGACCGTCTCTTGCGCAGAGACCGGTACCATCTTCTTGAACACCAACCCGGAGGAAGGCCGCCGCGCCATCACCCTGGTGCCCGACCACCACATCTGTGTGGTCCCGCGTTCTACCGTGGTGGAGCTGGTGCCCGAGGCGATTGAGCGTATCACCTACACCCGCCCGGTGACCATGATCTCCGGCCCCTCCGCAACCAGCGATATTGAGCTGATTCGCGTGGAGGGTGTGCACGGCCCCCGTACCCTGGACGTCATCATCTACGACGCCAAGTAAGCGGAACCTCTAGATAAGGAACCGCCTAGCAGGCTTTCAAAGCCCGCTAGGCGGTTCCTTACGTTTATGCCTATCCCTTCTCATCGCACGATATATCTCAGGCCGTCAGCGGAGAATCTATGGCGTTTTAGGAGTGCTCGAGTCAGCGCTACGGCGCTCCGGCCGAGGCTCCTGCTGAGAGAATACCTCCTGTACAGGCGCTCCTGCATAGACGCTTCTGCGCGAAATATCCGGTGCGGGAACGGCCGCCGAGTTGTTCGCGGGTTCCCCGGGGATCGACAGCTGGGCTATGCGCGGCGCGGGGACGCAAAACAAGGGCGGGGGAAGATTGCTCTTCCCCCGCCCAGGGGGCGTGCTCCTCAGAGCCGGGTCCGCCAGATACACACGGACCGAATGGTCTGAGAGGATGCGCTACGAATTAGGCACGTGCGTCGAAGTGCTGCAGACCGGAGTCCTCACGGCTACCGCCCTGGCCATCGCCAACGTCGCGGTAATCGTTAATCCACTCGATCTTCTGAACCCACTTCACCATCTTGTAGCCGTGCATGGAGTCAGCACGCAGACGGAGCGGGCCACCGTAAACGTCGGGCAGCGGCTTGTCGTTCATGCCCCATGCCAGGATGGTTTCGTCTTCCATTGCCATGGAGACGTCCAGGCACTCGTAGTAGGGTTCGGTCGGGCGGCCGTCGTAGGTGTGGCCCACGTGGCCGAAGGAGGTGACCATGACGTAGCGAGCTTCGTCGGTCTTCTCTACCAGTGCGAGGACATCACGCAGGCGCACGCCCTCCCACTTAGCAATACCGGTCCAACCCTGCATACAGGTGTGCATGGTGATGTTGACTTCCTTGCCGAGCTTCTTCAGGTCGTCGATGCTCAGGGACTTCGGCTCCTTGACCAGGCCGCCAATTTCGAGGCGGTAGTCAACGAACTCCTGCTCCTTCAAGCGGTTCCACTCGGTGCTCTCACGCTCTGTCGGGGGACGAGTGTTGACCCAGTGGAAGGGGGAGATGTCAGCATCAGTGAAGGTCTTCTTCTGAACCTGACGCGAGGAGATGCGATCCAGCAGGACGTTACGAATCGGCTGGGTCAGACCCCAAATGAAGGTCTGGGTGAATCGCAGGTCGCGCAGGGACCAGTAGGAAGCCAGGAGCCACAGGGCCACAGCGAAGACGATGCCGCCAATCAGCATGGTCACTGCCTGTGCGAACTGAGCAGCGTCAATCTCGTTGTAGGGCTTGTTCAGCATCATGTGGGCGATGTTGTACTGCGGGTGAACAACGAACACCAGAGCCACGTGGATGACGGTGAACACGCAGTAGAAGGCCATACCCAGGAAGTGGATGGAACGGGCGGTCTGGCGGTTACGGAACAGGCGCACGTAGCCGGGGAAGCGACCGCAGAAGGCCGGGCTCATAATCGGGCCGGTTGCAATCATCAGCGGTGCGACGATGAACACCACGGTGAAGTACATAATCTGCTGCAGAGCATCGTAGGGCTGGAAGTGCTCAATCGAAGGGATATGCAGGCCAGCGTAAATCTGGATGGACTCCCAAGCCTGGGGAATGATGTCCCAGCTGGTGGGGACGATGCGGCGCCACTGACCGGTCAGGAACAGCAGGCCCACGTAAATCAGGCCGTTAGCAATCCAGATGAAGGTGACCAGTGCGTGCCATGCGCGGCCCAGACCAATCTGGCCCTTGCCGGGCAGAGAGATGAGCGGCGACAGGGAACGCTGATCGTCACGGGCAGTATATGCGCCGGGGGTGGTAGGGACCTTGTCCTTGGTGAACTTAATCCACTCGGACCCCGGGGTGCAGTGGTTGTTCCAGTACAGACGGGGGTGAGAGGCGAGAACTTCCCAACCTGAACGAATCAGGAAGCCCATCATAATGAAGTTGATGAAGTGCGTAATTCGGAGCCATGACGGGAAGTCCAGCTCTACGCCACCAGTGCTCGCGGTGAGGAGTAGTTGGTGCATGATATTTCCTTCGGAAGTGACTGTGTGTGCAGACAATCGTTAGGATTCAGTGCGAGGCCTAGAGGTGCTATCTAAGGAGAGTAAACTCTCTCGCTCATATATTCCTCCTCATCATTGAGAGCCTTCGGGGGTATAACGGGTGCTATATCTCCGGCAAGAGCACACCCCGTGTGAGAGGGTGCGCACCAGCTCCTGCCAAGGCAGAAGCGGCTCTGCGTATGTAGTTGTTTTATGTGTGTTTAGGGACCGAGCCCTGTGTACTTTCAATTTTATAAGACAGGCTGTCACCCGCAAAAGCTAAGACACGTCATGTCTCGTAATATTTGCGTGAAAAATCCGAATTTAATGAAAAAAGGGCTCCGAAGGCAGGAATAAACAGGGTTCTCAAGGGTAGCTGTCCACTAAAGAGCATCCTGGAAAGTTTACTTCAGTGCCTGGAGTGCAAAAACTTGAGGGAATAGAGGTATTATGCAAGGAATAGCGAGTGTTTGGGTTTTATAGACAAAAACCACATAGAGTGGATGTAACCTTATACTCAGCGCGATGGGCGCAGAGTAGGAATACAGCCACTCTATGTGGTCGGGAGGAACCTAGTCCGAGAGATTGCGTGAAGAATCTCGAGAAGAGGAGCGCGCAACCGCACGCTTCTTCGCGGTAGCGCGGGTGGGGGCACCCTCCTCATCGCGGCTCTGCGCCGTGCCCTCGGCGCGGACCGTCGGGATGAGCCCGGTTGTCAGCTTCACCTGCGCGTTACGCTGAGCCTTCTTTGCGTTCATCTGCTCCTTACGGCTCGGCGGTTCCGAGGCGGAATCCGAATCACCCAAAGCGCGACGAATGGACAGTGCAAGCAGAGGGAAGAGCAGAACCGTTAGGGCGCCACCTGCCACCAGCAGCGAGGACGTGGACTCCTCCAGAAGACCCGAACTGGTCGCAACCTCCGTCACCGCCACGATAATGGGCAGACCGGCCGCAGAATAGAGAGCCATCTGGGCCTTCTGGCTCTTCGAGGTCAGGCCCGAACGGGTATCCACCAGCATATCGGCCAGGAACACCGGTACGCCGCGGCAGAGCAGAATACCCAGAACCACCGCGACCAGGCCCAACGGATTCGAAGCCACTGCGGAAACACTGATGCCCATGCCGCTCACCACGAAGAAGAGCGGAATAGTGAAGGCAAAACCCACCGTCTCCAGACGGCGCGTAATCAGGTGCAGAGCCGCGGGAGGAGTCAGCGAACGCAGGATAATGCCCGCCGCAAAGGCGCCCAGCACCGCATCCAGATCAAAGAGAGCGGTGCACATGATAAGGGTCGCGAGCAGGAACATCGCAAGACGCAGAATCGTCTGGCCGGTCGTATTGGCTTCAGCCGCAATAATCTGGCGCAGACCCGGCAGGTGCGCAAACAGGCGATGCGGAATCAGAGCCGTCACCAGAGCCACGACCATGAATGCCAGTAGCACCACAAACGCCATGCCCGGCGATCGCGAAGAAAGCAGCAGAGAAATAGCAAAAACCGGCAGAAGCTCACCCACCGCTCCGTGCACCAGCACCGCATTGCCAACCGCCGTGCCGGCCGCACCGTGCGACTTCAGCATCGGCAAGAGGGTGCCGAGCGCCGTGGAGCTCAGCGCCACGCCCACCGCGACATAGGTATTCATCTCGTGAGAGAAACCGGTGATCAGCGCTGCGCCCAACATGCCCAAGCCAAAACACACACCCCAGGTCACCAGCGCGGTAGAGCCCTGGCGGCTACGCAGGGAGGAAACGTTAATCTCAAAGCCCGCAATGAGGAAAAGCATACCCAGGCCCAGCTCCTTCAGCAGGGGGATGCCGCCCTCGGTACCGGCCAAATGTAGCACGTTCGGGCCGATGAGCATGCCAAAAATGAGCAGGAACACCACATCGGGGATGCGCTTGCCCGTCAGCCGCGAAAGCACAGGAGAAATTAACGCGACCAGCGTAATCCAAAAAATGGAAATGAACTGGGCGTTACTCTCAGCGGATGCCGCGTCGCTCAGGGTAGTTCCCGAAGCGAGCACAGTACCGGAAACCTCCGGGGCCACCGTTAAAAGGGATGGCAGAGTGGGAAACATAGAACCTCATATGCAGACTAAAGAATATAGTGGGCGGTGTCCGGGAACGCCATTAAAGAACCTACCTATACTACATACTTCACACCGTCGTTCCTATTCGAGAGCCTCTCACCTCGTCACTCCGTGGGATATCGGCAGACCGACACGCAAGTCGATGCACAAGAAGCATCGGGCAACGTGACGAGGGCTCCACCGGTCGCGCCCCGGCTCGCACAGCAATCGACGCTACACTTAACACCTGTGCCGGAGGCATCGCCACCCGGTGCGCACTCACCACACCGAACCACCCGAAAGAGCGACACATGGCAGCACGAACCACAGCGCCCACCACCTCCGGCGGCTCCACCCTGCGTGCCGCCTCCCTCGGCGGAACGCGACGCGACCTCGGACTCGACCTGGCCCGCGCCTACGCCGTGCTCACCCTGCTCATCGCCTTCGGGTACTGGCTGCAACTTATCCCCGTCTCGTGGAGGTTCTGGGTGCCGCAACTGGTCACCCCCGCCGAGCCGCTCTTCGCCGCCATCCTTGGAGCCGCGGCCTGGCACTACGCGCGTACCGCAAGCTTCCCGCAGCTCTTCGCCGGGACCATCGTGCGTTTCCTCGCCCTGCTCGTGCTGGGCGTCGCCGTCGTGCAGGGCGCGGCCTACGTTCCGCTACCGGGCGTGACCACGCCCGCCCAGGGCTTCGCATACTCGCTGCCCTTCGATATGCTCATTCACCTGGCAATCCTGACCCTGCTGACCCTGGCCGTCGTGTACCTGCCGCTCTGGGTCCTCGCCGTGCTGACCATTGCCGCGAGCCCGTACCTCTCCTGGACCCACGACATTCTCCTCGAAGCCGCAGTGCGGGCCGATGCGTGGAGCGCCGGTGCCTTTCCCTTCCTCAAAGCCAACGGTCTGAACCTTACCGCCAGCGCCCAGCTGCTCTGGGTCATGTGCCTGGGTATTCTACTGGTGCGCCTCTACACGAGCCTGGGGGCCAAGATCGCGGTGCCCGTCGTGCTCGCAGTGCTGGCGCTCTCCGTCTACCGCGTCTTCAACCCCTACACCGGGCTCGGCGTGCTGGATGCGCCCCACGTGCAGCTGACCCTCAGTCTGGCCGCCACGCTCTACTTCTGGGCCGAATGTGCGCGACTACTTTCCGCACAGGCGGGTGCCCTCACCCCCGTTGCCCGCCTCGGGCAGATGTCGCTGAGCGCCTCCATCGTGCTGAGCGCGCTCATTATCTACGCCGGCCCCACCATCAAGGCCTTTACCGTGGGTGAGCACTACATCGCCACGGGAGGTTGGGGCACCGCCGTGTACTGGACCGCCTTCCTGATTCTGGGCATCATCATCGCGGTGGGATTCTGCGCACTCTGGGCCCGCATGGCGCGCTCCCTGGCCGGCCGCGGCCCCCTGGAGGCAATCCTCGCCCTTATCTCCGGGCGCGGCTAGAAACATAGCGTGAACGACGACCCCCTATCTGCGTACCGCGGGTAGGGGGTCGTCTGTATATGCCCAGAATCTGCGCGGGAAGAATACCGCAGATACGACAAAGCCCCGGTCATGAAACCATGACCGGGGCTATCTGTCGGGATGACAGGATTTGAACCTGCGACCTCGTCGTCCCGAACGACGCGCGCTACCAAGCTGCGCCACATCCCGAGGTTAACCTATCGGCGAATACCGTAGGCAACTCACCTAGGATAACCCAAAAAAATACGGAACGCAAACAGAGCAACCAAAAAATCGCTCGACCCGTGCTAGAGGCTGAAGCAATCCTCGGAGCCGGGTTATTCGCCTTCCTCCGGCGCCCGGTTCAGCTCATCCCAGGAGGCGTACATCGCCGCGAAGCGACCACCGGCGGCAATCAGCTGCTGCGGGGAGCCATCCTCCACCACGGCGCCATCCCGAATCACCAGCACGCGGTCGGCGCTGAGCACCGTTGAGAGGCGATGGGCAATCACCAGGGCCGTGCGCCCCCTCAACAGTGTGTGCAGGGCCTTCTGCACGGCGCGTTCGCTCGGAATATCCAGCGAGGCGGTCGCCTCGTCAAGAATCAGCAGGCGCGGATCGGCAAGGAAAACGCGGGCAAAGGACACCAGTTGACGCTGGCCCGCGGACAGGGAGATACCGCCGCGGCCCAAAAGCGAGTCGTAGCCATCGCGTAGCCGCTCAATGAACGCATCGGCGCCCACCGCCTTCGCGGCCGCCTTCACCTGCTCATCGCTCGCCTGCGGGTTACCCATGCGGATGTTCTCCAGGATGCTTGTGGAGAACAGGAATACCTCCTGCGTCAGCATAAGCACCTCACGGCGTAGCTGCGCATCGGTCAGGTCGCGCACATCCATGCCGTCGATGCGCACAGCACCCGAGGACACGTCGTAGAATCGCGCCACGAGCTTGGCAATCGTCGACTTGCCGGCACCTGTCGGACCCACCAGGGCCACCGTCGTACCCGGTTCGATGCGCAGGCTCGTCTTTTGCAGGGCGTGGCGTTCACTCGTGTAGCCGAAGACCGCATTATCCAACTCCACCAGGGCGCCGCGTGCCGAGTCTTCAGGCGAAGAAACCGCAGGACCGGTCTTCTCGAGAACGGGAGAAACGGGATTCTCGGGATCGGCAACCTCGGGCTTCTCCGCGAGGAAGGCAGACAGCTTCTCCAATGCCGACATCGCGGACTGGAACATGTTGTAAAACTCCGAAAGCTGCATGACCGGCTCAAACACGCGCCGCGCGTAAATCACCAGCGCCAGCAGGGTACCGACCTGCATATCGCCGCCGAGCACCGCGTAACCGCCCAGCACCAGGGCCGCCGCGATAAACACATCACCCAGAAGGATCAGCACGGGGGAGTAGATGCCGAAGACCTTAACCGAGTCCATGACCCGCACACGGTAGCTTTCGGCCGTCTGCGCATACTCTGAACGGAGCTTCGCCTCCGCGCCAAAAGCCTTGACCGCGCGGATACCGGCAAAAGTCTCGACAAAACGGCTCGTCAGGCGCGCCGAATCGGTGCGCATACGGCGGTACACCGGGGTAGCCCGGCGCTGGAACCAGCGCGTCAGATAGTAAATCGGCACACCCATGAACATCATCAGCAGGCCGATTCGCCAGTCCAGCGCAAAAATAGCCACCGCAGAAATAACCATCGACAGCAGGGTGATGGCCAGCTGGCTGATGCCGCTGTCCAAGAAGCTGCGCACCGTATCAATATCGTTGGTCAGGCGCGAAATAACCTTACCCGAGGTGTATTTCTCGTGGAAAGAAACGCTCAGCGACTGGGCGTGCGCAAAGACTCGCTTGCGCAGGTACACCACCACGCCCAGCGAAACCCGCACCGTGCAGGCCACGTTAAGCCAGCTGCAGAGAGCGCCCACCGCAACCGTCACCGCGAAGAGCACCACGAGAACCGTCAGCGGCCCCGAATCCCCCTGACGCAGGGGCGCGATGGCGCTGTCCAGCACGCGGGCAATCAGCAACGGCTGAACCGCCGAGGCAATCGTGACCACAAAAACCGACAGAATTGACACGATGAGCGCCACGCGATGCGGACGCAGGGAGTGGCTCAGCAGGGCGAGGGAGCGCCTCCTCGTCTCGGCTCGTTCCTCGGGGCTGGCTTCCCGCCCGGAAGGCACCGGGAAATGGGCTGGCATTAGCCCTCCTCCATGGTCATCAGCCGGCGGTACTGCTCCGAAGATTCCATCAGCTCGGCGTGGGTACCCTCTGCCGTGATCGTGCCGTCAACCATCAGCAGCACGCGGTCCGCCAAGGCCACCGTCGAGGGGCGGTGCGCCGTCAGCAGGGTCGTGGCGCCGCCCAGGCCCTCCAGGCCCTCGCGCAGACCGTTAATGATGCGCTCCTCGGTGTCAACATCCAGCGCAGAGAACGGGTCATCCAGCAGCAGCACGGAGGGACGCTTCGCCAGGGCACGCGCCAGGGACAGGCGCTGACGCTGGCCACCCGAAAGGCTCAGACCCTCCTCACCGATAATCGTGTCCAGCCCCTGCGGCAGCTCGTAGGCGAACTCGCAGGCAGCCAGCTTCAGCGCGGTGTTCAGAGTTGCCTCCAGCTCGTCGCTGCCGGGGTAATCCTCGTCGGAGGTGCCGCCCTCGTACTGGTCGGCCACGCCCATCAGCACGTTCTCGCGCACCGAACCGGAGAAGAGGACCGCCTCCTCAAAAACGAACGCGGTCTGCGCTCGCACCTGCTCCACCGAAAGATCCGCCATATCGTGCGAGCCCAGGCGGAGCGAGCCGGAGGTCGGCTCGTAGAAGCGAGGCACCAGCGAGAGCACCGTGGACTTGCCGCTACCGGTAGCGCCCACCAGAGCTAGAATCTCGCCCGGGAATGCCTTGAACGTCACGTCGTGTAGCACGTCAGCCCGCGGAAGCTGTACACCCAGCGAAGAATCAGCCGCCGGATTGGGCGCGGGGGCGGACTCCTCGTAGCTGAAGGAAACCTGGTTAAAGGCCACCGATACGGCGCCACCGCTGGGGTACTGCATGCTTTCCTTTCCGGAGCGTGCCGCTCCAGAGGCGTCAGAAGGATGAGAAGAAAGAGAAGAGCGCTGCGCGGAATCCTGAGCGTTCGCGGGGTTCGGGGAGTACTCGTCGGCCTTCGCCGGGTCTATCAGCCGCACCACCTCAAAGCCGGGCTCGTCCATGACCTCGTTATGACGTTCAAGAGCCACCTTATAGCTCAGGTACGCGGACATGAGCGAGGTCGAACGAATCACGTGGCTCAGCACGGTCGTCTGCACCGCAAAATAGGCGGTCATCGCGCCCAGGCTCAGCGCGCCGTTGGCGACCTGCGAAGCGCCAAGAGCCAGCGCGACTGCCGTGGAGA
>PPYF01000109.1_pt1 | contig 36675 bp, 41 predicted proteins | sample 1559871 | NCBI WGS metagenome assembly PPYF01 (sample SAMN08240021, study PRJNA423297) | Human gut metagenome, whole genome shotgun sequencing project.
AGTGTAAAAATGAGGAATTATTGATTTCCAGCGCCACCTGATGTTTCGCGGCTGCTTCAGCAACGGCTTTAACATCTATCTCATATTTCGGATTCCCTAATATCATAAACCCATCAACACGAGAGAGGGTACAACAATGAACATTACCAAAGCAATCCATAACTATGCTCGCCGCCGTGGAATCGAACTTCAACTCGAAGATGAGCAGGTTAGATTCTGGGAGACTGAACAAGATTGTGAATGGATGTTCAGCTATTCGATTGCTCAATGTGGTTGCTTGTTCTGGAAAGGTAATGTGTATCTTCCCCGCGATATTAAAGAAGAACTTCCGGCGATGATTGGCACCGATAAGAAGTTGAAAGAAGTTTTAGATTTTATCCATAAAGAGTTTATTAGCAAGAAGTAAGGGTAGCACTATGTTCAATATCATGATTCGTAAATTTGGTGAGATGACTTTCGAGAAAGCTGGTGTTGCTCGTACCGAAGAAGAAGCAATGGCCTTAGTTCTGGTAGCACTGAGATCATCACCTGAGATCATCGACGCTGAATATGTAGCTGCCTCTGGTGAGATTAACGAGATTAAAGCAATTGCTAAAGAGTTAGGCATTAAAGGTTTTCGTAAGCTGAGACTATCCCGCGAGTCATATGTAATTGGTAAGCAGGGGCAATATCTTGATGAGAATAGTGCGATTGTTCTACTGAATAAGATCACCCGCTATGGTTTCCAGATTGAACAATATAAAACCTGCTTCGAATTACACGAGAAAGGTTTGCTGGATACACTGACCATCACTCGCGCTTAATTAATTTCTAATTTGGTGGGTGTAATTCCCACCGCTTTTTAAACTAGGAGAATCAAACATGTTAGCTTTTATCTCATTCGTGGGAGGTAGTCTCACAACTATGATTAGTCTTTCTTATCTTGTCGTTAGTATGGGGTGAGTAATGAAACAGTTTCATGATGGCATTTCATCTAAGACATTCAAGAAAGATTATTCACTTAGTATTAGCTGGACTGATTTAATCTGCGCGGTTGCATTTGGTCTGATTATTAGCATCAACTTTTAACGATATAAATATATCGTAATTCAAATAACAAGAGGAAATTCTACTATGAAACGATTGATTATCGCGAGTGTTGTATTGGCTGCATTTGGTCTTACTGGTTGTAAGGCAGAGGAAGTAAAGCCGGATGTAAAATATTTCTGTGAGGTCGAAGATGTATATGATACCAGCACAGGAAACCATATCATTCAATTTGTTAATGGTAGTAAGAATTATAAAGGTAGCCGTGTTATGATTAAAGGTGACAATTCCGGCTTCATGTATGAAGATGTTTTAGGTGCGGTAGAAAAATCCCCTAAGTTACATCGACAATCTGAAAATCTCTACTCGTCTGAGAATGGAGTGTTCTCTCTAAAATATGACGAGTTCGGGGATATTGACGCTATAGAAATCAAATATGAAGATACCACTAGTGTTATTCATGAATGCGTTAAACGTTGATATAATGCCTCGACTTCGGTCGGGGCTTTTTTGTTTGGAAATGGTATGAAAACTAAACTGTATTCGTATATTCGCTTCTCGTCTATGCGTCAGAATGATGGTTCGAGTTATGAACGACAAATCAGGATGGCTAGAGAGGTTGCGGCAAAGTATGACCTTGAACTGGTAAATGATTATCAGGATCTGGGTGTATCTGCGTTTAAGGGTGCTAACTCTAAAACAGGTGCGCTATCTCGTTTCCTTGATGCAATTGGTAGATCCGTTCCTGTTGGTAGCTGGCTATTCATTGAAAACTTGGACCGCTTATCCCGTGCCGATATTGTCAGTGCGCAGGAGTTGTTCTTGTCTATCATCCGTAGGGGAATAACCATTGTTACGGGTATGGATAACAAGATCTACTCGCTGGATACTGTTACCGCTAATCCGATGGACCTGATGTTCTCCATCCTTCTATTCATCCGTGGTAACGAGGAAAGCCAGACTAAGCGCAATCGTACTAACTCAAGCGCATTGATTAAGATTAAATCGCATCAAGAAAATCCACAAAATCCGGCTGTTGCAATCGAGGAAGTTGGAAAGAATATGTGGTGGACTGATACCACTTCCGGTTATGTATGCCCCGATCCGGTTTACTTCCCGATTGTTAAAGAAATTGTGGAATTGCGGAAGAATGGACGTTCAACCTCCGAAATACTGAATTACCTTAACGAGACATATACACCACCACCAGCGGTTAGTAATAAGAAACATTCAAAATGGCCACGGGCGATGATTGGTAGGTTGTTCCATACCCGCGCTTTGATTGGTATCAAGGAAGTCTCGGTCGATGGCGTTAAGTATGAGTTAAAGGATTATTACCCGCGTGTTATTGATGATGCTACGTTCTATCACCTTAAGAAAAATATTGGTGCTAGAGCATGGAACTTTGGAGACAAGGAAGAAGTTAAACCGATCCCCCTGCTTAGTGGCATTGGCCTCTTGAAATGTGAACATTGTAGTTCCGCTATGATTAAGGTGAAGGGAACGAACAAACGCGCTGATCAATATCGTTATTCATGCGAGGGTATACGATCACATAGATTTGATTGTGAGCACCCAAACTGGAGTTTTCGAGGCGACCAATTAGAGAAAGCTGTATTGCAATTGCTGGCTGATAAAATCTGGATTGCTGAGGACAAGGCTAATCCGGTTCCGGCGTTGAAAGTACAGATTGATGAAATATCACGCAAGATTGATAACCTGATCGCCCTTTCTGCTATGACAGGAGCAACGAAGGAGCTAGCCGATCAGATTACTACCCTCAATAGCGAGCGTGAAACACTCTACAATCAAATTAAGATGGCAGAAGAGGAAATGTATTCTGTGGACTCTCAAGGCTGGGAGAAGCTCGCAGAATTTGATTTAGAAGATGTTTACAATGAGGATCGCATTAAGGTCCGGTTTAAGATTAAGCAAGCTCTAAGGCGGATCGGGTGTAGAAGGATTGACAGGAACAAAAACTTGTTTGTACTGGAATACGTTGATGGTAAGACCCAGAGAGTTGTAATAGAAAATTCAAGAGGAACGAGGAAAGGCCGGATATTCATTGATTTGAAGACTATCAATGATAGGCAGATTCTGGAAAGTAACGGGCTTGTTCTGCATCCATGTTTAGACATGCTGACAGATAAGAACTGGAAACCAGAAGAAGAAATACCAGGTCCGTTACAGGAATTTGGGATTTAAGCGGCCTAAATCGACGTATAACGAGTTAAACGCTTTAAGGGGTACAGATGTACCCCTTTTTAATTTAATTGCGTTAGAGAGCCTATAAAGGGCTTAAATCAAGTTCTAGGTCTTCCGGTTCCAAATCGGCTAACGGTGCATTCATCCATTGAGCTAAATCTTCATCGGTTACGACAAAATCCGGTTTTTCTTCCCATTCATTAAGATACATCGGACGATCTGGATTTGCTGCGATATATTCATTAATGAAGTTTAATGCTTTCTTGAGAGTTTTAATCGGGCGTGTTTCCGTCCATCCATCCGGTACATCATGTTTTGAGGCAGTCTTACCCTTAACATGAATCTTTAACCCTTTCTCTAAGTCGATTGCTTGCCATCCCTTTTCAAACAGATGATTGAATATCAATTCATGTTTGTATGTGGATAATTTGGCTTGTTGTTGCATTCTCTTTTTAGAGTTGGAGGCGAAACCGATTTTAATAAATTCATCTCCTAATTTCTGAATATAGAGATAAGTCGGACGTGTCTTGTCAATTCTTCTTAGATTATATTCACCTGTTTCTAATGAACGTTGGTTTGAAAGGCAATCTGGACAAATCAGGATTCCACGGTCGCAAGGTTCACGGGTAGTTAAATCCCAATCCCCATGATGCGGACAATTACAGCGCAAGAGTGTCTCTCTTACTCCCTTCTCTTCTGACAACCAACAAACGAAGGTGTATCCGAATTCTTTACACAATTCCTTAATCTGTGCTTCTCTCTTAGCTCTCAATTCGGTGAGCGTATTACATCCGTTTCTACGAGCCAGATTGCTCTCTGCGGTGCAGCATGAACAGTTTAAATTTCTTCTGAATGCCAGATTAAGAGGGATAGTGAATTCTTCGTTATGTTTCTGGCAGAGGAATTTTGCTTTGGTTCCTTTGATGTGATTGTACTCGCCATCCCAACCTAAAAATTGTTTCCCTTCCTGTTTCCCTCGTTCGGTTAGCTGGATTTTATATCCTTCCTCATTCCTTTTAAGGCTTCCCCCATTGATTTGATTTAACTGTTTCAGTGCATGAATGCTGGAAAGTCCGGTAGGTTGATATGACACCTGAAAACGGGCTTCTACTCCTGATACATATGGCAAAACGAAACCATCAAAGGTTAATCCATGTTTCTCGCACTGTTTAATGATTCTGGCTTGCACTTCTTCCGGTGTCTTCTGGTTTGGGTGAGTCTTAACAAAATCAATATCTTTGGCAAATGCTAGTTTCATAGTAGTTTCCTCTAAAATTATAAGTTCACTACTATTTATTGGATAAAATTATCTCACTATTGCATCCTCACCCACTTTGATATATAATTCGCGACCCTAAAGTTACAAACCAACCACATTTCGAGGATGTGCCTATAAGTTAAAGTGAGGTCTATATGATTCCAGTAATGGCTAAAGATATTGTTTTTACCCCTAAATCATCCCGTGCTGTAACTCCATCGGCATTAGAACAACGCATTCTTACTCACATCAAAGATAATGACTTACCGTTAGTCTTTCATGGCTTTCTGGGTGAGTTTAAAGGGCTTCACACGAGAATTGCTCTTACATGTACTCGCTGCGGTGATAGAGCCGACAAATCAGCTACTAACCTGCTTAATGAAGGTAAACGCTGTGTATGTTTCAAGAGTGATTATTTTCAATATAAAGCGGGTGTACCATATCTCTATGTGATGCAATCCGATGATATTGGTAAATTTGGTGTAACAAAATCGATTATCAAACGTAGGATTAATTTGGGTGTACGCAATCCCGGTCATAACTTTGATATTGTCTATGCTCGTGAAATGCCATCAATGAAACATGCGCTAGCCACTGAGCGAGCAATAAAGAGAATGTTGGATGTGGGTATAGGCGGGATTGAATACGGCAAAACTGAAACATTCCACTACTGCAATAAATCACTAAACAATATAAAGAATATTGCAAGTGTGGAGTGGAATTAATGCAAGATATTAACATTCATTTTCAAGATTACAGTTTCGTTAAGGTTGAATGCTCTCCTTCTATCGGAATGGAATTAAGAGATTATTTCTCGTTTGAGGTTGAAGGGGCTAGATTTAGCCCCCGCTACAAATATTCCGGCTGGGATGGAAAGATAAGACTGTTTACGCATGAAAATACCCTGCCAATCGGATTATTGAAAACATTAGGTATCTTCGCTAAAAACATGGGCTATAGCGTATGGGTAGACCCCAGATTGCTTGAGAAGGAAGATGTAACCAAAGAACAGATTGATTCATGGATTGACTCTTTAGAAGTGTATTCCGGTAGCAATAAAATCAATCCTTACTGGTATCAAAGGGAGGCAGTCTTTCAGGGTATCCATAATCGCCGTAGAATGCTGGTTCTTCCTACCAGTGCCGGAAAGTCATTGATTGCTTGTATGCTGTCTCGTTGGTACTTAGAGAACTACACCGGAAAGATTCTAATCATTGTCCCGACTACATCGCTGGTGGTTCAAATGAGGGATGATTTTGTTGATTATCGGCTATTCCCTTATGAAGCAATCCATACAATGATGAGTGGAAGCGGGAAACATCCGGGAGACAGGTTAATCACTGTTTCAACATGGCAATCAGCTTGCAAGATGCCTCCTGAATGGTTCCGACAATATGGAATGTTGATAGTTGATGAATCACATCGTGCCAGTGCAAAGAACATCACCAATATCATCAACGGAATGAATCATTGCCAGTTTAAAATCGGTATGACTGGTTCCCCGAAAGAATCAAAGTGCCATTTAATGCAATATGTCGGGTTGTTCGGTGATATTCAGAAGATAGTAGCAATTAAACAATTGATGGATGACGGACAAGTTACCCAGCTTAAAATTAATGCTCTCTTCCTTAAGTACAAAGATGAAGAATGTAAAGCAATGCGGGGCAAAGATTATCAGGAAGAGATTAAATTCATCAATGCTCATAAGGTAAGAAATAAACTGGCTTGTAATTTGGCCTTAAAACTCGCCAGGAAGCAAGAAAACGTATTTTTGATGTTCCGGTACTCTAAGCATGGAAAAATGCTTTATAATGCATTACAGAGCGTTTACGATAAGGTTTATTACGTTTCCAGTGAGATTACCACCGCCGAACGCGATGCCTTAAAGAAAATGGCTGAAAATGAGAAAGGATTGATTGTAGTTGCCTCCTATGGTGTTTTCTCTACTGGCGTTTCAATTAAGAATCTTCATCATGTTATTTTTGGTCATCCAGTGAAGGAATCAACCATTGTCCGGCAATCAATAGGACGTGCTCTTAGGAAACATGGTAGTAAAGCAATTGCGGTAGTCTGGGATTTGATAGATGTGATTTGTTCGAAAGACAAGAAAGGAAAATATACACGCAAGAATTATGCTTTAACTCATGGCCTCCAGAGAATCAATACTTACATATCAGATCGCTTCGAATATGTAACGAAAACAATCGAGATTTAATAAATAGGGGCTTTAATGCCCCTTTATTCTACGGAGATTAAAAATGATTAGCTTTAAACGTTTTTTGGTTGAGGCCGCTATTGACGGTTTTATGAGTAAGATTTATTCTTGTAATACTATCGAGGGATTAAATGAACTTGAGGCATATTATGAGAAGCGCAAGAAAGAAACAGAATTGAAACCTGCTGATGACATTTCGATCCGTGATGCTATCGCTGGACGCCGTAAGCAACTGGAAGCGGAGAACGAGCCGGATGAGGAGCCAGAAGAAGATTTTTCTATCATCAATTTGTGCCAGATAAAATAAAAGCGCCCATGTTAGGCGCTTTTTTGTTATATGTGAATTGATGATCAGCCATTCCATCTAGATTTTTTCGACCTGCTATCAATATGCGTAAAGGTTTTATATTTGCCTAGACCATATTGAGTAGGATATTTCCCATCAAGATAAGCATGGACAATATCAGGGGAGACACCCTTGATCACAATGTCAGCCGCACGGCCTCGAACGTGATAGCTATTGGCTGCCCCGCCTACATTCTTGTTATGAGTCGGGCAACGGTTGCCACTGTTAATAATCACTGGTTTACCGAAGTGCTCTCGTACATCCTCAAGAATTACCAGTAATTCAGCGTCGATTGTATCATAATCACATTTTCCGCATTTACATTTAAATTCCTTGCGAGAAAAATGTTTGCTTAACATATTACCCCCTTAGATCATTTCGAAGATATAACCAATAAAGCGCATACCCTTGATATAATAAGGAGCAGTGCCTACACACACCGCGCGTGCATCGCCCAGACAGTTAAAGCTATAAGGATTAACCACATCAACTTCTTGTCCTACACGAAAACGATACTTAGGACGTTTAGCCAATGTAGCGACACAAAACACGGTCCCTTTTTCATGATCGCGGATACATTCTTTATATTGTTTATGTTTAACTCTCTTCGCCTCAAAATCATGTGTCATTGATTCTGGGCTAATGCCATTAATAAAAATACCGGAAAGCTGATCGACCGGATAAGTAGGAAATTCAGTGAAAATATTTTTAGCCATGTTATACCCCCATAAGATTCTATGAGGGTATTTATGGATTAAACGTATCTCATGCGCGATTTAATGTGCTTATTAATGTTCTTAAGCATCATTTCCTCGTTGCTTTCCCACGATCCTAGCGTCGAATAACGAGTAGAAATTTTATCCGACTTAACGGCAACAATTCGCTTACTCTGTTTCTGTGTGCGTTTCTCTAAGCGACGTTTTGCCACCGCCGACCCATTCTTAGCGCGTTTAGTTCGGGATTTCTTAGGCTTGTACTTCTTCATGATAAAAGTCCCTTCCTGGTTCTCTACCTTGATGAAGTTGCCGTTTTCGATGTTACGCATCATCTTACCGCCTTTGATGGCCTTAATGTTCCCGTGGGAGTCTAAGACCTTGCCGTTGGCGATTGGAACTAGCTTATTGATTTTGCCACCATCGAAATAATGTTTCAGATAGTCATCCTGACTGCCGATCTTCTTGTCCTTATCCCTTGCGCCCTTGATGAAGATTTGGTGTCTCGTCCCTGATCTGTTCTTATAGTTGGTATTACCTACAGCTTGCTGAGTCCAACGAGTAGGTCTATCAACATTCTTGTTTATCTTCTTCTGGAGTGCTCTGGAAGCAAAGATCGCCCCTTCCCCTATTGCCCTTTCGAATGTATCGGTTGCTTTATCAGTCCATTGGCGTAACGCTTTCTTAGTCCTTAGAGCGTTTCGTTTATTGGTACTGATTGCCATGTTAGCCCCCTAATAACGAAAAGACCCCCGCCAGTGTCCTTAGCAATTGTTCATCCACGGTCATAGCCGGGAGTTCAAGCCCAAAGGACGTAAGCAGAGGTCTAATAGCTACGTTATAAGTGAGGGCGATAATTAAGAGATAACCAAAATATTTCTTAAGTTTATTCTTCATATATTCACCCCTTTTATTATTATTTTTTCTTGAGTAAATCGATAACCTGATCAAATTTGGCGTCCATCGCAACCACTTTCTTTTCTATGCCGTGTAGTGTTTGTTCCATTTGGTAAACACGTTCAGCAATCTGAGTATGATTGTTCTGCATCGTCTCAAACTTCTGGTTTAACAATGCGTCGCTGGATTCCAATTTAGACAACCTATTTTCTGTGGCTATTTGATTTCGGTGGAGTCTCCAAAGCCCACCACAAATTAAGGCGATAACACCGATACCGCCATATATAATTTCAGTCATTACGCCCCCGATATTTTTATATAGTTTAATGGCAGAAATATTTAGATAAAAATAATCCCGCCTAACTCAAAAGAATTAAGCGGGATTAATTATTAAATTAAATTTTAAGAAATAGAAATGCCCGTTGAGGCTTTCTTAGTGACAATTACAGTCAAATCACTGATATATCCAATAGGGTTATAGTTGTTAACACCATCGCAAGAAACTTCAAACGTTAGTGTTACCGCCCCCTGTCCGGCTGGCATATCAATTATACCACTGTACATACAGCCAGAAGTTGCCGTGCGATCATACAAAACAGTACCATTCTTTCTAACGATAAGGCGGCAAGTGTCCCATAAATCCGCGCTGTCATATTTCCTAACAGACCCATTGTGATGGATAGCTGGAATAATGATTTGTCGGTTAAATTTATGGTCATCTTCAATACGCACTGTCAAAGTGCCGTGAGGCCAGTTGGCGTTTTTGTGCGGGAATCTCTTACCAACCGCTTTCACGAAGTCACCCCTAACCTGAGTAGCATCAAGCATACCCTTAATAACACAGCTAGAGTTAATCGTGACGTTGTTCAGAGTACCAGAATCAGCGGTAATATTTCCCCTGATCGTTGCGTTCATGAACGTAGCAGAGCCATTCTTGTTAATATGCCATCCGGTAGATCCGTTCCAGTTGGAAGACTGGATATAGTTACCGATTTTAGCATTATCAATTGCACCGTTTACAATCTTGGCATTGGTGATCGCGCCGTCCTGAATCTTCGCAGTATTGATCGCAGCATTGCCGATTTTAGCATTAGTGATAGCCGCATCATTAATCTGGGCTGTCCCAATCGAGGCATTACGGATCATTGACCAGTCCATGTACACCTTGTTCCCTTCGACACCGAACGGAACAACACCCGCCGCGCCATCCTGTGGAGCTACCGCCAGTTTATCAGCCGTAAAGATGATTCTCGTCGGTTGTGCCGGATCGTTGGTTGCGCTCATGTGAATACCAGCCACGCGACCATCTGCATTAACTGCCAGATTATATTTGCTGTTAATCGTCCCTTTCAAAGCATCGATCTTAGCTTCCGATTCTTGGTTAACACCAGCGACCTTACCATCCATTTCTACCCGAACTTGTTCGATCTTAGTCGCGCTCGCTTGTTCGCTGGTAGCGATTATCTTTTTCAAGTCCGTAACGGCTGCATCGACCTTAGTCTTAACCTTACCATCGGTTTCTGTGCTGATAGTTTTATGCAGTCGATCCAGTTTGATGTCGGCATTCTCGCCAGCTTGAGCGATAGCATCAGCGATGGTTTCATCTAAGCGATCTTGCAATCCGATCAAGTCCTCTAATGCTTCTTTGTCCTGATCGTCCCATGTAATTGTAGATTTCATTTTCATGAAATATGGTTCAGACCAGACAGCATCATCAGTACCGAAAATATCGTAGTGTGCCGCACGAAGGTAATAATCACCGTCCGCAATATCAAAGGATGTATGACTAACGCTATTCGTGCTTACTGCCCGTGCATTAGAAAAATCCTGCGAAGTTGCATACTGGATGATTGTACCCGCGTAATCGGATTCTAAAACATCACCATTCCAGCTAACGAAAGCGGAGTTAAAGCCACCACGCGCACTAAAACCTTTAATTGGCTTATGCTGTGGGTTAATAGCCACTAAACGCGCTGGGGCGCTTTGTGAGTTATTATAGCCCTTAGCCGATACTTCTACAGTCAATTCACGGGAAAGGCCGTTAAACTGGTTCATATCGAGCGTATAAGTCCATGATTCTGGGTTACGTGTACGATACTGAATAGACTTACCAGCTTTGTTAGTGATCTTGATAATATATGCGTCAAACAAATCACTGAATTTATTCGTTTCGCCATTGACGACTACATCTAGTTTTTGCTGGTTTTCCCATGCAATAGTAAGGTCATTGCCTTTGAAGTAGTTAGGCTGGCTGCCAACGTTTTTGATTCGAATAACTGGAGTCGGTAATTCATATGTAACAGTTGGATTCTGGTTAATCAGTTCCACCCAATCACTACGCGCAATGATACCGAAAGCACATACACGATAATCATAAGATCTATCGCTTGCCAGTGCATTGATATTAAAAATTTGCTGCGACGTCTGACCAGCTTTAATCCAGTTAGGTGATCCACTCACGCGGTAATCAACTTGGAAGCCATAACGGTTAAAGTCTTCCGGTGCATCCCATGTTAAAGAGATATTTTTACCGTGTAGAGTCTCGCCAGTTGCCTTGATTCTAAAGTTAGTCGGCGCTTGTACTGTCATTGAGTCCGGCAGTCCGGTCGGGCGATCATCTGGGTTTGCTGCATAGTTCAGATCGGTATAAATCTTGGAATTGTATTCCGTGGCGGTGATTGCCAGCATACCAGCGATACCAGAATCAATAGAACGTTCAATCGCAGTAATACGCCAAAGGGAATTACTTAATTTTAATTCATCATGCGTAACGCTGATAACGTCCCAGACCTCGGCGGTGAATGCGTCGGTAGTCATGAAGCTGATAACCTGCGTTATACGTGATTTATTTCGTTCTACGCTAGCAAGTTTATCAATCTGCTTTTTATCTTTAACAAAGCGATATTCTACATCTTTAGCAATGATTCGCCCGTCTTGACGAATAGTAGCATCGTTTTCAGCATCAGCCGGATAACGTAGCATTGTTTCAGAATAGTCATTCGCTGGGTTCTGATACATCGCATTGATGGTATTAAAATAACCGTTAGTGCCACCTGTTTTCAGTGTCACTTTACCCATCATGATATTGTCTTCATCGAATCGATGTTTAACAACATCAGGAGCGTCAAGTTTCAGAGTAATACGCCCGAAGGATTCAAACATCACCCCGCCGAAAGTCTGCATCAATCCGGTCAAGTTCTCTTTAAAGCTGGCGTTAGGATCGCAAGCCCCGTTAGAATGTAAATTCATCTGGCGAACTTGAGAACGTACTTTCAGGAATGAATCAACGTTAATGTTTTCAATTGGCACGGATAAACCATATTTGGTATTTGTCAGATAATGGAAAATCTGATCCACACCGTTGGTGCTGGCTTCAATAGCATTAGTTTCAAGGTTACGAATCTTGAGGCCAGATACATCGACAGCGATCTGGCTATTAGGCTGGAGAATCTCGACACCATCAGCCAACGAGCGATCATCACGGCGTAAAATAATACACATGGTTGCAATGCCATTACCAGTATAGCGGTCGTCCCAATCTGAGCCTAAATGCTGTTTTGCTAAAGACAATGCAGTATTTGGATTTTTACCCGTTCTAAATTCTATTTCTAAAACCTTGCGGTAACGTTCTTTAATGTTCCCTTTATCCAAAACACCATCACGGATGGTCATTGTTTTACTATTGAGAACGTTCTTATTATCCATGTATAAGGCTTTATAGTGATCGATCTCACCCTCGGCAATTGCGAAAATCTGCACCAGCTTATTGCTTTCCTGTTTAGAAATAGCCTTATAAACGCAGATCGCACCGACACGGGTTACACCAAAAACAACGGGTAAAACTGTTTTCGGATCGGTTGTCGTCCCTAGTGTTGTTGAGTTATCCGCACTCTGTACTTTTGGTGTTTTTGGAGTTGCCAGAGTGGAAGCGATCAAGGTCATCGCACCAGCGGCAACGCCGATAGCGACCGCCGTCATTACGGAAAAAGTTGCAGCAGCAGCCATCCCAGCCGATGCACCCGCAATCACTGCACCGACCAATACTTCTACGCCCATAGATCACCCCCAAAACGATATGCTTCTTCAAATTCAATTTCGTAAACTGGTTTATTTGTCCAAATTCCATCTTCGGTAACGAGGCCATAACCGGAATAATAAGGAGTAACAGAATAATATTTCCGGTTCCCTAGCTTATGAGTTTTAATCAGTAAATCACCGTCCTGTAATTCATCGGTGACTAACTTAAAATGTTTCTTAATCGGTTGAAGGATGTTTGTGTATCCGCTTAATTCTTTGCAGACTTTTAAGCCTTCTTCTTTCGTGGAATATTTTTGATAAAGAGAATCATGTAGGTCGGTTCCAGCGAGAATATCGATGATTTTACATGCAATCAGATTGCAATCATTCTCACCTTGAACAAATTCACGACCTACCAGAGAATTGATATAATCGGTGATAAGCCTAGTTTTTAGCATGTTTAATACCTCCATGCTGTTATTTACTAGGCTTAAGAGAAGGGATTATTTTTTATAAGAAGCCCAGCGCGCTTCTGCGTTCCAGCGACCTACCCTTGAGAAGAATAGATCGTTCTCATTTCCTGGGTAGGAACGATGAATACCGTCTGAGGCATGACTACGAGCGTTTTTATCTAGAACTTCCCAGATGCTATTAAGCTGAAATTCTGATTCGTTTTTACATTCATCTTCGTTGTATTCAATAGAAATATTGATGTTATCGACTACCCCACGGAAAACAGGGTAAGTGGTTTCAACCATTCCTGTATTCGGGTTCAGAAATACCATCTCAATTTTCACATCTGATTTATCGAATTGCTTGTTACGAATCAGGGTAATGTATTCCTCGCGAACGTTAGAGATGTTTACGGTGATCCCGTTGTTGTTGATCTCTTTCTCTTCGCTGTTAGATGAAATATCGAGAAAGTCACCCGTCGCAAGATAGGTAAAGCCGTTATAGTCTAAATCGAAATACCCATCAGTAAGCCGTAGAACGTCCCCTGACGCGGTGACGGCTTCGATAATGTGAAACATCGAGCCAGTGGAAAAAAGCTGCGGTAGCGTCAATCTAGACACGTTTTGACCCGTCTGGTCGTTGTATACCTCGATAAAGTCTACATTGGTGCATAGGCTATTAAATGCGTCTTGAATCGTTGCCATTAGACATTCTCCACTAACTCAAATTTCATTTTCCCAATCTGTGCTAATTGCCAATCGATCTGATCTGATTTGAGAACAAATTCACCTTCTACGTTCTGATACTTGATCACCTCACCCGCTAGAACATGCTGGCGTAAGTTAGGGAAGAGTTTCATTTCGCCACCTGATTTAACGTCTTCGGTGATCGTGTAGATTTTCTTGTGGTTCTCAAACTGGATGATAGTTCCTGCTTTCAGTGTTCCGGTGAAGTTGGAGAGTCTTACCTTACGCCCACCACGATCGGTACGAGTAGCAGCCGTTACCATCTGCTTAACGTCCCCGGTGTATTTGGAAAAGTGAGACAGTGGAACTTTGAAAGGACGACCAAAAAGATGACGTGCTACAAATTCTTTTACTTCGTTAATATCCTGAGCCATGAAATTAGCGGTAAATTCTGCTTCATAAAAATGAATGCCAGTAAAGCGACGCTGGAACTTACCGGATATAGATTGCGCCTTGAAGAAAGGCTGTTTTGATTTCAGAGTAAAATCTGAGATTTTAATATTCTTTGATTTGAACATAGAAAAGCCCCCATAGTTTTATGATTATTTATCACTATGGGGGCTTTTAATTACATCTTACGGCGCTGTGCGTCTTCTACCGCCTGAGCAACTAACTTAGCGTGACGTTTGATAGCATCCATGACCATCTTGTCTGAGCTATTAACGTTGCCGTTAATGTTCAAAGGCGCATTAACTTCAATCGGCTGATAGTTACCACCGCCTGATTTTTGAGCAGATAAGAAGTCTTTCAAATCACCGTTAGTACGCTGATCAACTACTCGTTCACCCTTATCAAGCAACCAAGTCCCCTCACGAGGGATGTTATCAATACCATCGTGAGCCATACCGCTAACGTTAGTAGACTTGATGTTTGCGATGTTCCCCATGTTCTGAGAAACAGCCAATGCAGCAGCAGCGATTTTTTGACCTGTGGTTACGTTGGTCGGATCGTTCCATGCATCGGTAGCAGCCGTCCACATGTTCACCGTCGCTTGTCCAATGGAGAATGCCTTATGAGCATTGAAAGCCATCTGCATAGCTTTAGTGTTTTCCTGCCCGAAGAGAGTCATTGCAGCAGCAAAACCGCCATACATATCATCGGCTATTGACTGGCGAGCATCAGCATATTTCTTTTCAATTGCAGCCATCCGTTTTTGATGGTTTTCATTGAGTTTTTCTAATGCTTCCATCCGTTTAGCCGGATCGGTGATCCCATCAATCTTGAGTTTATCGGTCTTATAATCTTGTTCAGCATCCGATTTCTCTTTATCGATTGCATTAAATTTAGCAAACGGGTTATTTGAATCCTGATAGTCTAAGCTATTGGTCAACTGATTGGTTTTAAAACCATCCATTCCCTGTAAAGAATTTTCAATCTGAGAATAGTTTTGCTCGGTATCGTTCACACGACGCATATATTCTTCGTAGGAGATAGCTTTACCATCAAGTAACCGTTTATGGCTTTCTAACTCGTTGTCCCTGATTTGTTGCAATTGTGTTAAGGCATTCAAAGCATCAACCGGATCAGCACCTAAAACCATTTTGTATACGTTTTCAGTATTCTGATCGATTAAGGATTGGCGTTTCGCGGCTGCGTCTTGCTGAGAAATAAGCCCCAACTTAACAGCATTATCCAGATCTTTTAAGCTGGTTTCTAATTGCTTGTTTTGAGAAGCAATAGACGCGGCGACTTGCCCTTGCAATTTAACATCAAGTGCATTCAGACGCTTGATTGCATCCTCACGTTCTTTCTGTGCTTTTTCTGCGGCTTCCTTAGCCTTTTTAGCTTTCTCTTCCGCTTTCTTCTTGGCTTTTTCCTCTTCTTTCTTCTCGTTGCCAGACTTACCCAATGAAGCTGGTCGAGTTGGTGTAGTCGGGATAGTCAAATCACGGTTAGGATCTGCCTTGCGGGTTAGATGTTCCCCGTTATCGACTACAATCAGAGAGCCATTTTTCTTATAAGAATTACCAAAACGTTTCTTATATGCTTCTACATCAAAGCCAGCAGTACGAGGATCGACACCAGCACCACGGATCGCGGCCTTTTCCCAATCTGCCAGATTATTCCAACGCTTTTCTTTATTGTACTTGTCAATAATTTTTTGAGCGTCTTTATGGTTGGCGTTAAGAATACCGCCAGTTGCGGTCTTGCCTTCTTTATTCAGTCGATCTAATGCCCTGAATAGAGAACTCTTTTCCCAATCAATATTAAACCAGTCAAATAACCAGTTTAAACTATCAACCAGCGGACCAGTAATGGTCATGCCGACACCTTTCAGGTTATTTTCCAGCTTATTGATATTTTGAGAAAATTTATCATATTTTTTAGCGTTTTCTTCGGTGACGTTAACAGATTGATTCTGAATAGCGATCATCGCCTCTTGAGCACTATTATATTTCTCAAGCTGGCTGGTCATATGGCTTGAATCACTGGCTAAAGATTCCATCATGAACTTGATTTCAGCCATTGATTTTCCGGCTTTCTTCATGTCATAGAACACTTGGATCGCCGCTTTCATACCACCTTGCGGATCTGTCATGAAGTGAGCATAGTTTTCTAACTTAAGCCCAACCGATTCTAAGTCATCGGCAATACCACCACCGTTAGCCCATGCATCCCCCATTTTATCTAAGGTGTCTTTGTTGATATCGCCAAATTTTTCAACTGTTAGGCCAGTGCCAGAAAATTCCTTTTCTAGTCTTTGAAGGGATTCAATCGAGAGTCCTGTCGCCTTAGATACTTCTGAATATTGTTTAACGTATTCCGCGCCAGCTTTAGCGGCTGCAACCACTGCGGTCGCAACTAAGCCGATACCACCAGCAGCCAAACCAGCAGAGCCAGCGATCCCACGAAGAGATCCAGTCAGACCAGATAAGCCACCACCAAAATCAATATTACTTGCCTTTTCAGACAAACGATCAAGAAGGTCGGCGGCTTCATTGGTACTTCTCCTTAGACCTTTATTATCCCCTTCTATTGTTACTATATGTTTTGTCATAAATTACCCCGTTTGTGCGCTTCTGAGTTTCTCAAGCAAAGATGGATCGAACATGCTCAATGTTGCAGCTTTACGTTCTTCTTCTTTCTTGCGTGCAAGTTCTTCCAGTTCTTCTTTAGTTTTAAAGAGTTTTTCTTCTCTAATTAATTGGAATTGGCTAGGCTTGAGTTTCTTTGCAGTTTCACGAGTCATTCCTTGTGACGTCATATACATGGAATATTGCAACATCGCATTCTGCATATCATGAAACGCGGGGCTTTGTGGTTCTAAGTAGGTGTCGAAAATGTATAATTTCCAAAACAGAGTGATTGGCATATTATCCATTTCATCTTTACTAAGCCCCGATCGCATCATTTGCCGAAAGTAGAAATTCAGAAGCGGGTTTACTTTACCTCGTTTTCAATTACTGCCGGATCTTGCATCAATGACGCTTGAGCAACCAAACCGATTAATTCACTGCGAACGTTAGTATACAGTGCTTTAACTTGTTCCATAGATTCAAATACTGGCTTACCGTCTTCATCTTCAATACAACGAAGAATAGAACGTTCATCACGGTCATCTTTATCGGTATTGAAAACATGTTCGTTAAATTCTTTTACTGACATAGGGCGAGCATAGAAAGTGAATCCACCGATGGTCAGAGATTCGCGTTTCGGAGAGAGTGCGGCTAACATTTCGTTAATATTCATTCTGGTTTCCTCTTAAGTTAATTCGATATGTTTATTTAGAATTAGAAACAAAAAAGCCACCCCGAAGGATGGCTAATTTTATTATTCAGCAGAGAAAACGGCTTGTTTAACCGGAGCACCATCAACTACAAAGGTGTATTCTTTGGTGACTACTGATTCATCGTCGCCCTGCATGGTAGCTTTAGAAATAAAACCGTTAAATGCGGTGTGAATACCAGTTTCGCGGGTAGCGTCGATGTAATACTCGACCTTAATCTGAATGCGAGTACCAGCTTCTGCGGCAGCATCCAATTTAGCATGAACTGGATCTGACGGGATATAATTCACGGAAAGAGTCAGGTCGGAAACATTCATCTTACCAACAAGTTTTCGGTTGTACTGAGAAGAGAATGATTTTACTTCAATGGTGCTACGTTCTACGCCAGTTTCCGGGAATCCAGCACACTCTTTAATTTCTTCGTATCCTTCGTGTGCAAGATTGGTATTTTTGGTATCAGAATGATAGAAAATGCCAATCTGACTACCAGTGAAAATATCATTAATCTGAGACATATAATTACCCCTTTAAAATAGATGAACTTATACGGGGATATTGCATCCCCGACTTTTATTATTTAGTGATGAGAGTTTCTAAATGTGCGATTCGGTTTTCCAGTGCCGTTACTCGATCATCAGTTTCACGGGCAACTTGAACAAGCAAGCCAGTAACACCGGAATAATCAACAGTGTAATAGCGTTCGCCTTCTTCCCCTTCCGATCCGCTTCCACCGTCCTTATACTTCATCATAGAGCCTACAACTTCTGGGATTGCTTCTAAGGCTTCTTGAGCAATAATACCCGCGTAAGGTAGGCCATTTTCTTTCATGGTGTAGGTATAGCCATTCATCTTGCGGATGCGGTCGGTTGCATTATCGATCACCTGAATATTGTCTTTCAGATCTCGGTCGGAAGTCTGGTTAAATGCGGTGGCATGACATGCACCATTAACCTTAAATTCGTAAGTGTTATCTGTATTCTTCTGTCCATAGAACATATACAAACCAGCATCAACGCCAACCTCATAGACAACCGGACGGCTGGAGTTGCCCCACAATTTAGCAGTAACGCCAGCGTGAGCGGTTCCCTGTGTGTTGATTGTCATGGTTGACCCATGATTGGCATATTTGATTTGTAATGAATCAGTGTAATCAAATTTAATCAGGGAGTTATTAACACGGTTTCCGTAAGACATGAGACAGTTACCCATTTTCAGATAACCGGACGTGCCAGGAAAAATCATTGTCCCGCCATAAAGAGTGCTAAAATCCCACCAGCAAGCCTTTCCCTTTTCGTAGACATGTAAACGCGCCATCAGAGATTTGTCACCGTCCACATTTTTTCGGGTATAAAATTCCGTGTAAACGTCGATTTCACTTCCCGTCTTATGGACTGAGCGATGTTTACCACCAAATACAGTACCAGTTTCAGGTAACGTCTTATCGCTTTTGGTTGCGTCCCAATCACCTAAAACCTCGCGTTTACCATCAACATAGGTCTTGGTCGCCAAAGTTCCCTGATCGGTTTTTATTTTACCTACATCGGTTTTTAATGTGCCAATATCGGTTTTAGCTGTCTTAACATCATTTTGTAAAGTGGTGATGTTTGATTTAGCCGACGTCATGTCGGCTTTTAAGTTATTAATATCGGTTGGAATTACTGTTACGCTTGCCATGTATTACCTCTCAAGCCCATTCACGAAGCGGAGCATCAAGAATCACTACATTTCCGGTAAATGGTGATGCGTCCAGCTTTTCATCTAGGATTCTAATATTTACAAAATAACCGTCGCGTCGTTGATAAATTGGTTCATCGTCGGCATTTCTGCCGACTTCATCGAAAGCGAATCCAATTTCATCAATCAAGATCTGGTCTTGTAATTTTTCGTTATCTTCCCAATTAATCTGTTTCAAGAATTTTTTATATTCTTGCTTATCTTGAAACTTCAAAGTTAAATCTTTCATTATACTGATTCCCTCAATTGAGCATCGGTTAACGCCTTGTGCCAAATGCGCAGATTCCGAACGTGTCCAAATAAGTGACGGAGGCCAGTTGCAGTCTGTCCACCGATACGGAGGAACGCAGAGCTTCGAATATATTTCCACGTTGTTTTAGATTCGCTGGAAATAGTACCATTGCTAATTGCTGCAACCATACCATCTTCTTTGCAACGCATACCCATAACCATTTTATCTAGGCTTGCGTTAGCTGGGATTCGTCTATTAGATCCGCCGATATCGCAATAAGGATAACCGTCATTTTCAGTCGCAGATCCAAAACCACAAATAAACGCCGCACCAGATTGATGACCTTCGCTATCAAATACGCGGGGTGCTGCATTAGGTGACTTATACCAATTTTTATGAGCTTCGGCTAATGCGGTGAATGGCAAATTATAAAGGTTATTCATAAGCGGGATTTTTACCAGATCACTAGCTCGCGTACCTGGGGTAGTTGTAGTGATAATAAAAGAAGATGCACACGCACCATCTTCAAATTGCGGAGTAGTCAAATAAACAAAGTCTTCCGCTTCGGTTGATCCGCCTTTCTTCGGTGAATACTGAATCATTCCACCAATAAGGGATTCACCTTCAATTGCTTGTAATGACGCTTCAAAAAATACCCAACCAGTTGTATCATCTTTAACCGCACGGGCAATTATCCGGTTAGCCGCGCCACCAGTTTTTTCAATTGTCATTGTGCTTGGGGTTAGATAAGCATCACCTAAAAATGTGTATACAGACCCATCGTATTTTTCAAAACGAAGACGTACACGAATACCATCAGGTGCTTTTACTCGACAAGAAATAGTAGAATATTTTTCGTCGCCGCTTGCGTCGAATCCTTTAGATGCGCTACATGCATGTAAATTAATAGACGATGTTTGACCGATCAAGGCTTCTTTAACCTTCATTTTTGAGTATGTAAATCCAAACTCATCAACACCAGTTAAACTTTTATCAATGTTACTGGATGACGCCCACTCTGACGGGGTGTTGGATTTGGTCATGTAGTTGGTTCGTTGGCCTTCAATCAGCAATCCCTCTTTTTCAAATCGCGGTTCGTCTATTTCTGCAATTTTCAGTTCACCAGATTTATTGATATATGTAGCGGTTGATGGGCGTTTAAACTTAACAATCTTATCACCTGGCATAGTAATTTCGTCTTCACCAATTACAATCTTTTTGTAACTAGGAGAAAATCCGGTGATCATATCCAGAGAATCATTAAGCGGTATCCATACATCCGGCAAAGGCTGAATAACTTTACTATCGCCAGCAAGACCATCTACAGTGCCATCGATTTCATTTACTCGATTGGTCAAAGCGGTAATTTTATTATCCGCATCCGATTTGTTATTAGTAACTGTCTTTTGCAGATTCAAAACAGCAGTATTGATACCATCAGCACGCTTATTGATCGCTGTGTCATTAGCCGTCACGGTAGACGTTAGGGTAGTGATCTTGTTATCTGCATCAGTCTTATTAGCTGTTACCGTCTTTGTAAGGTTGATAACGTTGGTGTTGGTAGTATTAACCTTATTATTGATCGCGGTATTGTTTGTGTTGACCGTATCAGTTAAAGCTGTGATTTTATTATCAGCATCGGTTTTATTCGCTGTTACCGTCTTCTGTAGATTCAAAACAGCGGTATTGATACCATCAGCACGTTTATTGATTGCGGCGTCTTTAGTATTAATGGTTTCGGTTAATTCAGACTTAGCTGCCGCAAGATTATTAGCCGCTTCGGTTTTATTTGCTGCGATAGTAGCATCAGTAGTTTTCTTGTTGTTGCTTACTACTGTGCTTAAAGCGTTATGTGTTTCAGGGGAAACACTGATTTGCACTACCGCATTGTTTTTATCTTTAGTGTAAATTACATGGTCTGCCAACTGTATAGCGAGTTCACCTACCTGTAATTGTTCCGGCGTCGGTTTTTTACCAGCAACACCGGATCGTTTGTGCTGTAGACTTTGCATTTATTCACCTCATATAAAACAGGAATAAGGGAGGCATAACCTCCCCGCGTCATGTTTTATTTAGGGTTCACCCTTAATACTCGCCAAAGTCCACGCGTGCAGTTAGCGACACTGCTCCAACATCTGCAGCGGTTGGTTTTTCAGCCGATGTGTAAACTTTAAACCATCCGGTAGCGCCATCTTTTTGGATAGTGCGGACACGCAAACGAGGATTGCCAGTTACTGAACTAGTTAATTGCCATCCACCATCTTCATTAGGCTGCAAGCTGATCATTGTGGTGTCAGCACCGAACGGATTAGAACTAACGGTTCCCTTATACGTTACGAAGCGGTTTCCAGATAGAGATTCGCTATCAATAACACCAGGAAAAACACCAACGCCAGCACCGATACCGAAATCACCCTCACGCAATACGCGCCCTTGAGTGGCGATCCCGTCTAATAACACACTTCCTTCTGGTTCTAATCGATATTCAACAGTAACCGCGCTGGTGTCGCTTCCCTTTGTTTTGGCGCTAGTGACATAGGCATCATACAAAACATAATAGCCCGTCTGACCGCTTGTATTCTGGTCGGTGTCGATCACGTAAAACACTCGGAAGCGGAGCAATTTCTTGCTTAGTACAGCCTGATTTAATAGCTCTTGATGCTCATCGTTAATGACACGATAGAGACTCAAGTTTGTATTTTCGATCTTGCGTCCACCGCGTAATTTTGCCGTAACATCAGAATTATATTCTTCCAATGTCTCAATCTCATTGCTAAACGAGATGGTAGGAAACGACGCCAGATTCTCTACAGTAGAGAATGACGGATCGAAAAAACTAGGTTCAGCATCAATATTCGTAGAAATGGATAATTCAACATGCGATCCGGTGAAAATATCCATATTGTCATAAGTAATACTCATTTTTACCCCTTAAAAACGCGCTAGATAAGAAAATTTAAGGCTAAGTGTCCCAACGATACCCCCATCACTAGAATCATCGTCATAATCGGTATTAGAAGCTACTGGAGTGATATCTGAAATAGCGAAGCCCAAATCTTTAAAACGTGGGTTATCCGGCTGAATCTGGATTATCTGGCAAATACCCTCATGAATTTTGGTTTCATGAATCTGAGAATACAATTGCATTTCGATAACGCATTCAGCTTGCATTGCATTACCGCCACGGACCCTATTGTAAGTCTCATTCATTCCGGTGATCCAACAAACCACGTCATCACTAAAGCCTTGCTGAGTTTGTTCTACGTTTAAAGCCAGACCTAAATCTTGTTCGATAATATCTTGCAAGGCGCGTTTGATTTTCAGTCTAGGCATATTATTAACGATAGCGAGCATGTGTACCCCCTGCCAGAGTGATAAAGCAATCAGTTGTATTGTCACCATTGCGCTTAACGTATTGAACTTTGAAACGCTGATTTTCTACAATGACAATATCACCTTGCTTTAAGTCTCCCTCACGACAAAATAGAAATTCTGTCTCTGTCATTACCCCTTGTTCGTCGGTAGTAGTAATTTCATGATAAGCACGAATTGATTTACCACCTTCCACCGAAAATACAGGAGCACTTCGGAACATTCTTGATAATTGTGATTCTGATAATTTGAACATAGTTACCCCCTTTATGGAGTATTTACATACAAAAAAGCCCCACCGTTAGGCAGGGCTAATTATTATTTTGCTTTCGGTGGACGTCCCACCTTTTTAGCTGTGGCTTTCGCCGTAACTACCGGAATTTCTTCCGGCAATTCTTCGTTATTTCATTCAGCGGAGATGTGAAGAACTTTCAGAGCTTCCGGCTGAACTACGGTGAAGTCCAGGTCTACCCAGATACGCGGAACGATAGCAGACTGTGCACGGTAAGTGGTGTCATCCATATCCAGTTCCAGACCACCCCATTCACCGATCATGATACCGGAGAAATCACCCAGAACGATGTGGTCTGCCGGAATAACGCCAGACGTAACTACATCGTAACCAGCCAGTTTGCCGTTTTCGATGATATAACCGGAAACGCCGTTATCTTTCAGGGTAGATTCCAGTTCAGCAGCAGTTGCACCGCTCATCGCAAACTTGATCGCCTGAGCAGGAACGCCAGCGTCGGTCAGTTTAGCAATTTCTTTCAGGAAATCTTTGTAAGAGAAAGCAGCTTTCTTCTCAACGCGACCACCGTCTACCAGTTGTTTAACCAGACCTTTCGGACCGCGAGTATTGTCTTTGTCAGACAGAATCAGTTGTTCCAGTTTGATGCGAACAGCTTTGTTAATATGATCAGTGATCAGGGTAGCAATATTCGGAACAGTTTTCAGAGACTGACGGCTGATCGGGTTGCCACCAGCAAAAGTTTTCGGAGCCATTTTCACGTTTTCAAAGGTAGCCTTCGACTCAGGGGCGCTTCCATTTTCGTCTACAAAACCAAAGGCATCGACGCTGGAAGCAGTCATTTTTGGTACTGCAATCGGGCTATTCAGACCAGACAGAACAGTCACACCCAGACGACCCAGAACAGACTGCGGAAGCAGCATTTCTACATAGGATTCAGTCAGCAGTTTTTCGTCGGTTACAGCGGTCAGAGTAGCTTTGGTGTTACCTTCGGAAGCAGCACGCAGAGCAGCAGCCGGAACGAATACAGAGCCACCGCGAGCAGCACGACCACGCTGCATTGCAGCACCAGCAGCCATAGCGGAATATTCAGCTTCGTTAGCACCCAGAGCAGCACCATCTACCAGAGAGCGAATTACGTTGTTCAGGTCAAAAGTTTTTTCCATTTTAGAGTCCTTAATTTGTTCGTTATTACGTTGAGCATTGGTAATGTTATTTAGTGCCTTAGTGCGGAATGCTTCCGGCGTCATGTCTTTAATTGCCAATGCGCATTTTAATTCTTCGTCGTTAATATTTAGTTCGCGTGCAATTTCGCGAATTTCTAATTCGTCTTCTTCGGAACGTTCAGCCACTTCCTCGATTTTTTCTTCTTCAACCGGAGCAGCTTCACGTTCTTCTTTTATTTCTTCTGTTTCCCGAACAGTTGAACTATCATCATCAACACTTTCAGGATGTTCAGCGTCTTTTCCGTCTTCGAGATTTTCATTTTCTTCATTCTCTTCAACTTGGCGCTCTTGAGTTTCTTCTACTTCCGATTCTTTATTTTCTTCTACCGGAGTTTCTTCAACCTGAGCGGGTTCTTGTTCTTCTTTGATTTCTTCGATTTGTTCTTTAGTCATATCGCGTTTAGCCTCCAAATTAACTGTGATAGTATTTAGAGAGCGATTTAAACCGACCGAATCGTCTGCGGGCACGCTAACTACAGACAGTTCAAATGGAGACCATTTAGAAACAATGAGTTGCGATTTAGCGTAGTCGATGTGATATTCTTTAATGTCATAACCGACAGAAATTTTTTCCATCGTACCTTCAATGACTTTATTACGAATATCATTAGCCAAAGTCCCATGCTTAGAGAATTTAACCAGAGCACGGCCTACGTTATCCGCATCGATTCGAGCGTTACAGACAACACCAATGTGATTATCGAAATTATGATTGAACAGCAACGGAGCGTTATTATTCAGGCGAGACAGATCAACCGCTTCCGGTGTATGTACCAGAATTTCATCTAATACCACCATTTCTTGATTTTGCTCATCCCAAAATTGGCGCTGATAAGGCTGTGTACTTGAGAAAGCAATTTCAAACTCGTATTGATCGTTATGCCCTTCGTTAATAACTCCACCGTAACCGTTAAGATCGCGGCGAAATTTAAGCATTTAATCACCTTTAATTAATTGGGGGCATTGCGCCCCCGTTGGTTATTAGGGATCGGTTTGAGAAGGGTTATCCTTGCTCTCACCATCAACGATAATATTTAGTGCGCTCTTTTCGGCTTGAATCTCTGAGAATACTTTTTCAGGATCATCACCACGTTCAAGAATAACAGCAGTACGTGATTTAAGACCATTTTGAATTAAAGCAATCTCGGCGTTTACGTCTTTAATAGGATCGACGGATTCAAAACGCGGACGAATAATAGTAGTGTTATCGATAATATGAGGAATTGCAGTAATACGAATCGGAACAATACCACGCGCGGAATAATGGCGTAGATATGCTTCGAAAATTGGCAATACCACTGTTTCAATTAATTTGTTTTGCAGTGCTTTAATGCGGTTACGCTGAGTTAATTCACCAAAACGTGCGGCTGAGTAGTTGATCTGTGAACAATCTCCTGTTAAGCCCTGTTTGAACACGCCTAAGCCCATTGATACGCTAGTGAACATCGCATCATTGAAGCTGTTAAAGTCATCGCCATTTTGCGATGATTGAATGCTCTTGATTGTTGCCCCTTCCGGCAATTCCTGAATAGTACCCGGTGCAAAGTCCTGTACTACTTCCGGCGCTTGATATTGTTCATCCTCTTCACCAGTATCAAAATCGTCACCAGAATCTTTAGGACGTTCGATAAAGCCCATAGAACTAGCCGCAATACGTTTCTGGACGATCGCGGTTTCGCGGAACGCTTCTTGATGCGCAATATCCTTAATCACTGGCAGGAAGTCAGTCACACCACGTAAACTTTCCGCGCACAGTGGCTGGTAGTAGTGGCACACCTGAGAAGCATCTACGCGATAATTTTCGCCAGTGTAGGTCTGAGTCAGTAGATTGATTTTTCTAAACCAGTATGCTACAGGGCGCATTGTGTCTACGTCATACTCAATCCCCTGATAGATCGCACGTTCTTTGCTTATTTCACGACTAAGCGACCAGTCGCACCTATCAGCAGACAGAATAGAAACTTGTAACTCATTGTTCTCTTTGGTTAAAACGATGAAGCATTCTCCACCCTGAACACGTTCAGATTCTGCCATTGCCAGCATTTCACGGAAGTTAAAGCGACCGTTGCGAGAGAAGCGTTTAGCACTCTGCGCCCACTTCCAGAAAGCATTCTCGATCTGCTTATTCAGTGCGGTGTCAAGTTTGCCATTTGATTTAACGATTGATGGTTTCGGATCAAGCCCCGTACCAACAACTTGGTCAACGATATACTGCTTGTATCGCTTACCTACAGCATTGTTTATAGCCAGAGTACGACCCTGATCATAAAGGCGCTTACCGTTCGATTTGAGAGCCTTATTGAAGGTTCCTGTAATGGTGTCTTGTTGAAGCTGTCCATCAATGCGATCACCGACTAAGCCCAAAGAACGCTTAGACAAATCTTTCTGGAATTTTTCTACTTGTTTGTCGATAAAGATTTTTTGTTGTTGCTGGCGGTGATTAGTTTTAACTGGAGTTTCTACCGCCTTTTTGCGTCGAAAAAGATTAAACATGATTTACCCCTTATCGCGTAAGACGTAATTTGATATTTTTAATCGGGCTAATTCCCTGTTTACGTCGTTCGGCTTGAATTAATTTAGATAACTGACGTTCATAATCAGTCTTCAATTGCTGGAGAACACCTAATGACTCATAGGCGAAAGTATTCCCTTTCACGGTCATTGCAGATAATGCGGCTTCGTCCCCAGATAAACGGGCGAAAATAACTTGCTCGATTAAGGCGATAGTTTCCCGCAGATACTGTTTTTTGGATTGTTTTGCAAAGACGGGTAATACAGTTAATTCCTGCATTGATACCAGTTCTTCATCCAAAGTTATTACGATGGTATATTTACCCTCGGCAAAATCTAAGGTTTTAATCTCGTGATTAGCCGGAGAATCATCAACCTGATAAATGATACCTTTATTATTTCCTACCTGAATTGTTACACCCTCTTCATTCGCCAGCGTGATTTTTTCGCCTTTACGAATTACTAAGGGAATTAGTTCTAAACTCATAATTACCCCTATTTAATTGTTATTGGTTTAACAATATTTAGGGATGCCGCCCCGAAGGACGGCGAGTTATTAGAACGATGTTACCCATCCACGGCCTCTATTTGGACGTCTGGCGATGTTTTTACGTTGTGGTCGTGTGATTGGCTTAGTTTCTTCGATTTGCTCGTTAGATTGCGATTTAGGAGCTTCTACGGCTTCTTCGACAACACGGTTTAAGCTGTCTTTCATTGCAATGAGTTTATCCCATGACATTTTTGAAAGGACGTAGCGAGAAGCAGCATAACTATAAACCAGACAGTCGAGCGCCTCGTTTCGGATACTACCTGGATTTTTCACCCAACGCACACCAGTAGTAGTACGCTTGATGGATTCACTCAATAGCTGATCGAGATAATCATCAGGAACGGTTTCTGATATTTCTAGGCCGATATGAGGATTGTCTTTCAGGTTTCTAACCAGCATTTCACGAACAGCGGATTTCCCAACGTTAACACCCAACATAAGCAATTCATGACCACCTGTGCGGGTAGGTTTAACCGGAATCACTGGAGCATTACCAGATGAACTACCTTTGATAGCGTGTAGGTTCTTCCACTTACCGCAAATACGGTATCCGGCTTGAGTGAATCGACCGTTTGATGTATCGAGGAAGCTGGCGAGCATTGGCACACGTTCACCATTAACGTTATAGAATTTGGTTTTCTTGAAGTTAACCAGGCGATCCCATACAGGTGATTCATATCGTTCACAGTTATGATCGTAAAAGCTGCGGTGATCCAGAATGTAAACCTTATCTTTCGCTACACCTAAGATGGTAGATTCTGCGCGATCCAATTGCTGGTCAATTCCTGAGCACAAGAAAATTACGTCATCTGGGATATTCTCGATAGAAACATCTGTTTTGAGTTGTTCCAGTTCATTGGCTTCTACGGCAGTGTCCTGATCATCGTATACCTTGCCTAACACGGTGTTATAAAATGATTGTAAATCAAAGGATTGCCACGCATGACTAAAATCAACCACACAAGCGCGTATACTACTGAAAGGTGAATACAGACGACTGATCCAGAATCCGGCTACTTCACTTTCACGGGTTGCTCTCCACTCGCCTTGTGCTACTGCCCTGATTCGTTCCCCTTCGGTCCATGCGTTCTTACAGTGGGGGCAAATATAACGAGCGGTATCAGGATCAGGTAAGTTCTTACCATCAATGTTACGCCATTCAAATTGAACGTTTTCCCACTCGATCACCTGGTGTTCCCCGCAATGCGGACACGGAACAAAAAACATACGCATATCGCTTGATAACCATTGCTGGTTAATGCTTCCCAGCTTACTGGTCGGGGTGCTGGATACGACTAATCGGCCTTCATCACCAAAGGTAGTTAAACGGTTAGCAGCCAGTGCCACCGGATCACCTTCTTCTGAGGCTGTAGCAGCATCGATTTCGTCAAGCAATCCAACCTTTGCGGTCTTACCACGTAGGGTTGATGGACTGGTAAGCGATACCATGTACAGGAAGTGATTCGTTTTTAGCTGTAGCTGGTTATTGTTGTTAACCGCATTGCGATCATTCTTGTCTGTAACCACGTCTTTTAATGCATCACATGCTTCGATAGACGGTCGGATCTTACCAGCGAGATATTGAGACATTTCTTTAGCGGTTGATTGTCCGATAATCATATTGCATGGATCGTTAGCCATCTGGTTAAACAGGATGCCGTTCAGGATGGTAGTCTTTCCGATCTGCGCACTGGTCATCAGAACATACTTTTTCTTGTTCTCAAGGAAAGGAGCATCAATCATGCCTTTCTGGAATGACAGCAATTTAACTTTATCCCCAGCTTGAGGACCATCTACCAGCACCATATTCGCTTCGCACCATTCCGATGGAAGGAGTTTAGGCGGTGGCGTAATATATTTTGCGGCATTTCTAAGAATTCTTTTTAGTTTTGTTTTGTTCGAAATTAGTTTCATTCAAATACCCTCATTACGAAATATGAAGGTATTTATTAAATTGTTGATATTTTGATAAATATGGGTATTAAGATTTAAGGGGGGGTGTATGCTAATTAACCAACAACAAAGGGATGAATTAGATTTAGCCTTATCTTGTACCGATCATGAATATCGTTTGCCAGTCAAGCATAAGCATTTAAAGACTGATATAACCACATCTGGCTTTAGCCGTGAGGAAGCAAAGGACATTCTGATAGAGTTTTATCGGGATAATGGTTATTCAAATCCTCATGAATTCTTTAAGAAGCACCGCACATCACAGACTGAATTTCAGCGTGTCAGAGAGTGGTTTGATTTTGACATTAAGCGGTATTACAGAATCGACGACGGTCCGATCTACCGGATGCAATGGATACCAGTAAGAGAAATGTTGAAGCATGAAAGGAAGAATCAAGAGGTCACAATGCCACGCTGCGTGGCTTTCAAGAAAGGCTATGGTGATACAAGGGAATTGTTTGTAGAACTCGCTAACGTGAAGTACAGCCACTATTACAACAATCCTAAAGAGTTCTTCGAAGTGCTTCGCAAGGTTGATATTAGTCGCGGTACATACTACTCACGGTTGAGGAAGTACGGGATCAAAGCAGAGTTCTTCATGACCATTGACGATTCACCGATGTTCAAGATAAAATGTAAGTCCTCTAAATAATATTGAGAATTCACTATTGTTTGGAGGAAACAACTATGACTACTAAAGCTACTCGCGGTCGTCCTTGCCGTTTTACAGATGAACAAATGGCTGATATTGCTTACGCTTACTATACAGCCGATAAAGGTAAAGAGTCTAAAGAACAGATTCTTAGTGAACATGGGATTTCAATCGCCCAATTCTATAAGAACATGAAGAAATTAGACGTTAAATTCTTTGTTCAGATCGGTAACGGACAAATCGTAGAAGCTACCGGATTTTGATTCTTCTAGGCCACTCTTCGGAGTGGCTTTTTTATACCTATAGAAAACAAAAAGCCCCTGAATTTCAGGGGCAAAAATTATCACACTCCAAAATGTTCCAGAGAGCCAACATTCTGGCGAATCATGATAGTCGCTTTATTCTGGATCATGATCGTGTTGTTCGGTTTCGGCAGTGTCAAAGCTGCTTTCTGTTCTTCTTCCAAAACACCCAATTCAACCAGCACCGGAAGCACATCAACAGTAAAAGAAAGTTGATAGTGAGCGTTCATGCTGCAAAACGGTAAAGCGGAATCATTAGCAACATACCCACACGGCTTGTTATTCTCGTCATAGACGCGCTCAATGTATCCGGCAGTACGTAAGGCCGTCAGTGCTTCTTTAACCTTCGTAGCGCCCTTTTTAGCGCCTAACAGACGCGTCATTGAATGGCTATCTACAGACTTACGAACATGAAGTTCAATCAGTTGTTTGTTTTCGCGAGTTTTCTTTAACGCCAGTTCGATCCAGTCGGTTTCTTCAAAGTCTGCATACGGGTTAACAGCTAAACGTTCCTGACGCAGTTTTTCATTTTCTTCTTTCAGTCGTTTCCATTCCTGAATCACAATCATTCGACGCTTAACATCGTAACCAGTGACAAGAGTCAGAGTCAGTTCTTCGTCAAGATGAAACACTGGTTCTTTAACCGCGAATCCTAAGTTATTGATTTTCTCGACAAATCCAGATTTGGATTCCTCGGAAATACCCAGAGAATCGAGCATTTCGCGAATATCACGCATTACATGAAAGTGTTTCTTTCCGGTGAATTCCGCGATCTGCAAAGAAGACATGGTAAGCGGTTTGGTGTTATCAACAACCAGAGACACAGAAGCAGTTTTAGTAGTCATAGTTTTAACAGTATTCATAGTAAAAATTCCCCTTAATTAACGGTTTTGCGATTTAATCCTCCGTGTTCCGGCATCACCACCGGAACAATTTTATTTATATAAGCAATTTTTCTTATTACCATTCGAAGGTCAGCACATCTTCTTCATAATAAGGAATCGCATATTCACAACGCCAGTTTTCGATGATTTCACGTTCTTCATTAGTCAGAAGGTGATTGTTAGTCGGGATCGCACCGTGATTACCCGATTCGAATTGCTCGCGAACTTCCAGCATTGCATGAATACCAGTTAATGACATCAGATCAAACGGAACATGCATACTACGGGAGATAGTTTCACGGGATACGCCCCAATCATTTTCTACATGGCTAGGGGTTACAGAAACGGTTTTGCCGGAGATTTTAACAGTCCAGTCATACAGGGATTTAGTGATGGTAAATTCTTTCATGTTACATCCTCTTTACAAATCTAGGTCAAATAGGTTTAAAGTTGTCAAGTGCGATAATCATAAAAAAGTCAGAAATATTTGTCAATACCCCTTGACAAGTTGCCAAAGGGTTGACCTCATTAGAGCATTTCTAAGCCATCGTGATAGCCGTAGAAGCCATTCTGAGAAGATAAACAGATTGGTGCATAGTCATCGTCATCTTCGTCTTGTTCATCTTCTTCTGGGGCTTCCTGAGCGGTTTCTTTGCCGTAGTTAAACATCGCTTCGTCAATCTCTTGAAGGGTTACGAAACTACCCAGATCTTGATCACCGGAACGGACTTGAAACGGCAGGTCATCACGAACAATAATTGCTGGTAGATCCTGGTACTTTAAGCGATCTTGATCGGTGAAGCAGTTAACTACGATGGTAGGTTTCTTGTTCTTGCAAAACGAATACCATACATTAGAAAAGCTGGATTCATCGGAATCAAAAAGGATGTTATAACCACGTTCAACGAAGATCTTCATTAAACGGTCATTGTGAAAGCTATCTGCATCCAGACCTAACAGGATGAAAGGAGTAGTGGTAGTCATTTTGTGGTTCATAGTGGAAATCCTCTAAAAGAAAGTGAATCAATCTAATATTATTTATAAAGAGAATTTTCTTGTTATTAGAAAGGGATTGGTATTCAGTCTGGCTAAAGCCATCCTTCATGTACTAGAACAAGAATTATACAAAACAAATTTTCTTCTATAATAATATTATATAATAGTTCTTCGTTTTGATTAAATGATCATCAAACCAGTATTAGCAACCGAAGGTTGCAATCCCGAAGGGATAACCAATACCTTTCTAGAAAGTGATTATTACTCACTTCGTTTACTAGAATCAGTTAGTAATCATCTAGTATTAAATCCCTTTCTAAGAAAATCCTTTCAGAAGTGAGTGAACGCCGTAGGCGTGAACGTGAGCGAAGCGAACTATCCAATCCCTTTCGAATCCTGCTTGCAGGTCTTAGAAGGTGTTGGTGGGCGCTACGCGCACGGCTACGCCGTATTCTTTTTGCGAGATCTTTCTTGAACGTAGTGAGAGAAAGCGAGCAAAAAGGAGAACGTTAGTTCGAGTTTTATATTCTATGGTCTGTGCGGTCAAATGCTTTTGCAAATCATACACTTACGTGATTGAAGTGTAGGGTTAGTGTAGGTGTGTAGGTTTCATAGTGTAGGTTTACTGGCTAGTGTAGTGTAGGCCAATCCCTTTAAAGTGTAGGTTTGTAGTGTAGGGCTTGAAAAATAAAATAGTGTCCCCATATAGATTATAGTGTAGGTTTGGTGTGTTGACATACCGGAAGAAGTAGATTATACTCCCAAATCCATCCTTTGTGATGTTCTGCTTTATACATTGTTATCATCCTGTTAAATTGTTATATGTCTGTGAAGATTTGGATCTGAGAGAAAATCTTGTAACAAATCTTTACAATTCATAGTTCAATTAATGCTCACCGCTTTAGCAAAAAGTGCTATGTAATTTTCTAAATTGATTGAATAAACATCAATTTGGTTAATTCGTGTTCTCCGCTTTAGCAATTCGTGCTGTGGTTTAACACATTTAACACGTCCGATAACATCCAAATAACATTTTAACATATCTCTGTTATAAATACATATATAAGAGATAAATGTGAGGGGTTGAAAAATTAAAAACAATCCCCATATAAATAACAGTGAGCGGTTAACGCTCTTTTTTAAGAAATCATTAATCCAGATTTAGGAGGATTTAAGATGGCACGACCTGTTAAGTTCACTCGTGAAATCGTTTTAGAAATGGCAAAGCGTTATTTTGAACTGACACCTGATGTAGTGATGGGTGAATGGTTTAAAGGTGAAGGTATTGATCAATCAACCTTCCACAAACTCTTAAAGAAGTATGACATTAAAGTAAAGATTACCGCTGAGGTGTGGTAATCACCTTTCACTGAGAATTATATGATGGCTTTAAAAATAAAAAAGCCTCCCTGTTGGCGCAAGGAGGCTTTTAGCATGAAACATTAAAAACAAACACAGAGCATTCAGGAGTATTTATATGAAAAATTCTAAGCGCATTACCTTCAACATGTTTATCAAAGCAAACGGCAAACTGAACATTACTGTCATGGAAGGTAAAGCAAGCAAACAAGACAAATCCTTTGAAGTAGTATCCGGTAAGACTCTGACCGAAATGCGTCAGAATGCTGGCATCAAAGACGGTGCCGAATGGCAGATCACTAACCGTTTCGACAAACGTCACGTTAAACCTACACTGGTAGAAGGTGAATCCGTTTATTGCTTCGCTCGTGCTGTTAAAGCTGATGAGACTTACTATCTCGCTGTTGTTAAAACTGCTTCCGGCTTCCGTGCTGTAATGCATCACAAGAGCAAGCGTAACGAATACGGTGTAGAGACCCAGGAAGTTGCAAAACGCTTCCGTACTGTTGCTACTGAATCCACTGTAAAGGATGTTTCTGGTACTGTTAACACCGCTAAAGGCGGTTCTTTCTACAACCATGCATTACAGGTTACTTCCTCCTTCTTCTGCAAAAAAGAAGCACAGAAAGAAGTTCCGGTAGTAGTTGAAGAAGTTAAAGAAGAAGTTGCAGTGGTTGAATCTTCCGAAGTTGAAGCACTGAAAGCACGCATCGCTGAACTGGAAGCTGAAATGACAGCAGTTAAAGCAGAAAACGCATCTCTGAAAGCAGAACTGGCAGCACAGGAAACTACTTTCGAAGTAGCAGCGGTTGAAGTTGAAGCAGTTGAAGAAAAATCCATTGATGAAGAACTGGAAGAACTCCTTAACTATCGCTGGGGTAACGGTGAAGTAGAAGAAGAACAGGAAAACGAGAAAGAAGCTGATCCGGTAGTAGTTCCGGTTGAAGTTGAAGCAGAATCCGCACCAGTTACTAACTTTGAAACCCTGCGCAATAACTTTATGGCTAAATTCAAAACTACTTGGGAAGATACCGAAGAAGAACAAGAAGAGATTGAAGTAAACGAAGACGAGATCCGAGAAGCACAGATGGCACTGCATGACGCTATCTATGACACTAACTACAGCGCCTACGCATACGCAGCTTAATCGAGGGTGAATCTATGATGAATCAAAACAAAGAATTTCTGGGTAATCTGATGTTAGAAATTACCAAAATGAAAGAAAGAATGGTAGCGATGGAATCAGAGATTAAATCACTTAAAGCTGATAATAAGGCGTTGAGAAAGTCCTTAAAGCTGATTGATGAGACTAATGCGGTTATGATGGATCATGTATTCCCTGAATGGCGAAATGAAACTAAACCTACACAACATAAGAAACCTACACTTCGGATTGTTGCATAAAAAAAGGGAGTCCCATTTAAGAGACTCCCTATAGTTAGGTTAGGTTTGCACAACAAAGATGAGGTTATAATGAACATAATGCTACATTATTCTTTAAAGCCAGAAAAAATAACCGCCCCGAAGGGCGGGAGGATTAATACTCAATCTATACTTGTTATGTTTTTATGTTGTATAGATCACTGACTATGAAAACACTGTACTGGAGTTGTGTTTTATGGCTTTTAATCGGGAATCCTCAAAGAAGATCCCCTGTTAATAACCATAAGGAGAAAAGGCAGATTACACTATTATTTAGTACGCTTGAAAATGTGATTCAAAACGACAAACAGACAGTAAAACCAAAATGCGATTAACAACACATGAATTGATGAAGTCGGTTTAAAATCAAATAAGAACATCGCCAGACAATCCACCGTAAAGGAAATTACTTCGACAATCGCAAACAAACTAGCAATTCCACAAAACGCGCCTAAAAACAATTCCCAACGTTCTTTTTCATTGGTAGACAGTTTGAAAGCAGAAACGATAGAAAGAACAACGATGATCACGAGATAAGTTAAGAAAGTAGCCATTAGTATTTTGCCTCTAGTTAGACAAACATCCTCTAAAAATTCAAATCAGAAAAGTTAAGCGGGGGAGGACATCCCCCGTAGACGTTGACCCATTCAACACCCTTCATATATATTTAGTATCTATTTTTTAGGACACATCGAATTCATCGTCTTCTTCTGATTCTTCTTGTTCCGGTTCATCCATTAATGGCAATTCTTCTTCGTCCTCGTCTTCACCTAATTCTGCATTTTCGAACATATCCCCTACTTCATTTAAACGACGCTCGATGATCTCCCTTAGCTTATTCTTCAACGTTTTCTGATCGGTTGCAGATTCGAGAATTTCTAAAGCGTCGATTGTGGCGATCTGCAAAATAGTCTGTTTCACTTTCCCGCAATATTCCGCTAGTTCCTGTTCTACATATCCGACCGGAATCAGGAGATTCATTGCTTCCTGGTTCTCGCGTTCGGCTGCATCCGCTAAAGCACGTTCACGGCGTAATTTCTCTACGTCGATTTGTTCCTTGACAGTAGTTTCCCTGAGTGGACTGATGATATTTTTTGCTATCCATTCGGTCCCTTCCTTGAGTGGTACGCGTCGTGTATTGGTGTTAAATGGCATTCCTCGTTCTTGCCATTTCTTAGCGGCGTTAATTGTATAGCCGTATAAGCGGGAAATTTCTGTAAGGGTTAATTCTTCTTTCATCCGGTTATCCTCCATTAAATTTGCGTAAAATTATTTATCTGATCTGCGCATTCAGGAGAGCGCCTAAAACGCTTTATAACGAGATGAAAGATCGAGGCGGGGAAAGGGATTGGCTGGTGTTAATAGTCGCGTAGCGACCGCGCTGGTGGGCTGCACTGCACCTGTTTTAAAATCTCACACGCACATCAAATACCGGGGTGCCGAAAACTCCCTTTATTTGACCCGTGGAACAGTACCTTTTGATTTTGTCAAGTCTTTTTTGAAATTTTTTTCGAAGTTTTTTCATCTTTTTTCGTTCAATCGCTCACTAATCAATCAAACGATTCGATGAATAAAAATTTTAGTTATTGTGGGTTGACAATGTTTGGGTTTCCGGGATGGCTTATTATATGC
>PPYF01303939.1_pt1 | contig 36669 bp, 27 predicted proteins | sample 1559871 | NCBI WGS metagenome assembly PPYF01 (sample SAMN08240021, study PRJNA423297) | Human gut metagenome, whole genome shotgun sequencing project.
CACTCTCTCACGTGAGCTACGCTACGCAGCCAAGATACTGTAGGAATTATGCCTTAAAGATTTACGATACTCGACGAAACCGTCGAAACGCGCCGTCCGTGGCGCGGTTCTCCTTGAGCTCCCATCCGTGGGAGCTCATTTCTGTGTATAGTGTGCATAATTCAACAGTATCTAGGCAGCTCCGCTATTCGCTCACGAGAGAGAGCGTGCACAAGCCGGGCACATGGAATGAAGCCCCTTGCGCTGTGGCAAAAAATATAATGACAAAGCATCATAGCTCTGCTACAATCAGTTTAAAGAGAAAATTTACGAAAGAGGATAAGCTGATTCCAGTAATTACAATTACAGTATATCTTGGCTCCGAGGGAGATAACAGCCTTTACAGGATTCAGGACATCCATCAGGCTGCTTTTCGAGGTATTACAGAATGCTTATGATAAGGAAAAAATGCAGGAAGTGCTGCAGAATGATGAAAAGTTTAGCAAGGTGGACAGAGAGACGGTCGAGGCAATCAACCTGTTTGCAGGAACGGATATAGATATAGATGAGAAAGAAGAGGTGATTGATATGTGTAAGGCATGGGAAGAACAGAAAAATGAAGGCAGAGAATTAGGCAGAGAAGAAGGCAGAATTCGTCAGGCAAAAGTAACGGCTTTAAAACTTCAGAAAAAAGGACACTCAATAGAAGATATAGCTGAATGTGTGGATTTTGATGAGGAAACTGTAAAAAAATGGCTTGTGAGCTAATATTGTAGTGAAATGTAAATTAGAGGAAGCAATCTTTGGGCGAGAACTCGGAGGTTGCTTCCTCTTTTGCTGACAGTAGGATGGGGCTTCATTCTCTACGAACGGCTGGCGAATATACTCTCGGGTGAGCGAATAGCGAAGCTGCTTAGATACTGTTGAATTATGCGCATGAAACACAGAAATGAACTGCCACTGGGATGTAATATATCGTTACTGGTCACACTGATGGTGTGAGCAGTAATGGGCAAGGAGAACCGCGCCACGGACGGCGCGTTTCGACGGTTTCGTCAAGCATAGAAAATCTAAAAGCATAATTCCTACAGTATCTAAGCAGCTTCGCTATGCGCTCACGAGAGAGAGCGTGCACAAGCCGGTCACATGGAGTGAAGCCCCTCACACTGTGCCAAAATACAGCCTGGAATATAATTCTTTGAAAAAATATGATTTAAATGCAATAAAACGGTTAAAATTTGGTTAAAATTGCTAAAAAAGGCGAAAAAAATTATACAGTAATGATACTATTGTACTAGAAAATAACTTGCATTATGCTTTGATTTATGGTACAATGAGCGCATACAAACCAAAGAGATGCTGATAGGGCACAGCTCTTTGCACAAAAAACCATGTTATAATGAAAAGGAGAAAAGAACTATGGTAAAGAATGTATTTAAAAAGTTAGGAAAGAAACAGAAGAACAACAAAGGTTTCTCTCTCGTAGAGCTTATTGTTGTAATCGCCATCATGGCAGTGCTCGTAGGTGTACTTGCTCCACAGCTTATGAAGTATGTTGAAAAGTCAAGAGAAGCTACAGATATTCAGAACTGCGATAGTATTGCATCCTCATTAAAAGCATATTACTCTGATAAAGAGGATCAGACTGCTGATGTTGAAATTGTGATTGAGGGTACAGGTATTACCACTGGAGCTAGTGATGCGGCAATCGTTGATTCGGGATTGACTGGTGCTAAATTGAAGGGTAAAAACTGGACTTCAATTACAATCACATATACTCCATCAAACGGAAGTGTTTCATATACAATAGCGGGTGGTGATGATGCTTACTATAAAGTTGATGAAAATGATGCTGGTAAATTCATAAAGAATGAAGGTTAAATAAAAGGACTACCAACCATGACCACAGAACTGATACCCATCTACATCTTAATATTTGCATTCGGTATAGTTATAGGCAGCTTCCTAAATGTCTGTATCTACCGCATACCGCAGCATGAGACAGTGGTGACCGAAAGGTCCCACTGCATGAGATGCGGGTATCAGCTCGCGTGGTACGATATGGTGCCGGTTTTCAGCTGGCTGTTTCTTCGTGGCAGATGCCGCAAGTGCAAAGAACCGATATCACCTCAATACCCTATTATTGAGGCGTTAAACGGTATATTATACATAGTAGTATTTGCAGTAAATGGACTTGAACTTACGAGTATCATCTACTGCTTTCTTACATCTGCACTCATAGTTCTGAGTGTTATAGACTGGAGAACATATGAAATTCCATTAGGAATCAATATATTTATACTGGTGCTTGGAATCCTGCATGTGTTTTTAGACCATGATAATTGGTCTGAATATGTGATAGGATTCTTTTGTGTCAGTTTATTTCTTGAAATCCTTCTTCTTGTAAGTGGAGGAAGAGCCATAGGTGGCGGAGACGTCAAGCTCATGGCATGTGCAGGTCTTGCGATAGGCTGGCAGAATATTACATTAGCATTTTTCTTAGGATGCATCATCGGTTCCGTGATACATCTGATTCGTATGAAAGTAACAAACGCAGGCAACAGGCTTGCGATGGGACCGTACTTGGCAGCCGGAATATTTATTTCGATGCTATGGGGTGAGAAAATGATATCGGCATATTTGACACTCGCAGGCTTTTGAAAAACGTGTTATAATATAGCGTACTTAATATAAAACAGGTAGTACGACAAGCAGTGAGACAAAAGCAGAGAAAACACAGATATGCCGAAATATATATATAGAATGTTTGTAACTGAACAGTTACGAATGTTTTACAGATGTATACAGTGTAAAACAAAGATAAACACGGAGGACTAGGTTATGGCAAATAGGGTACTCGGTATTGAAATAGGGGAGAACCTTACCAGAGTAGTTGAGATTGATTACAAAGCAAAAAATCCCAAGATTTACAATATGTTCGGCTTTCCGACACCACCGGGGATGATTGATGATGGAGTGGTACAGCCGGATGGGATGTTTCGTTCTATCTTATACAGTAAGCTGAAGGAAAAGAAGATTTCCACCAAAAAAGCTGTTTTTGTTTTAAATTCAGCGCGTATAGCAAGCAGAGATATTGAGCTTCCGCTTGTTAAGGAAAAACAGCTTAAGGAAATGATTGCAATGAATGCATCGGATTATTTTCCGGTGGATTTGAGCCAGTACAAGCTGGTACATCAGATTATAGAGAAGATTGACAGACCGGAAGAAAAGAAATTACGTCTTTCGGTTATTGCTGTGCCTAATGATCTTATTTTGTCGTATGGTGCTCTTGCAGCTGATTGCAGGCTGCAGCTTGTAGCACTTGACTATAGTGGAAATGCCATCAAGCAGCTCATGAGAAGAGAGATTCCCGGAGATGTGAAGGTGACTGTCAAGGTGGATGAGGTTTCTACCACACTGACTGTAATGGATGGAAGCATGGTAAAGCTGCAGCGCAATGTCAACCATGGACTTGCTGATGCTATTGAGGCGATTCAGGATAGTGAGCTTTTTGGAGAGTATCTGTCATTTACCGATGCAGTTGATGTGGCACGCAGAAAGACCTGCCTTGCAATAAAGCCTGATGGTACAGTGCCGGATGAGCCTGCAGGCAGTGTAATGGATCCTATGGGGCATGAGATTGATTCGGAGCGTTTTAAGAAGCTTCGTCTGAATGTTTCATATGCACTTTCCAATCTGATAAGCAGTCTTGGACGAGTAATAGACTACTATCAGTCGAGAAACTCAGATACTCCTATTGAGAGAATTTTCCTCATAGGCTTAGGTGCTGATTTCAGCGGACTTTCAAAGCTTTTGACCAATGAGCTCAATGTCAAGGTGGTTCCGCTCCAGCAGTTTGACGGCATACATGTGGCAAAGAGCATAAACCTCGCAGAGGCAAAGCTGGCAGAGTATTTCAACTGTGTCGGATGTTCACTGAGCCCGCTTGATATACTTGACAGTAAGAAAAACAAGGGAATCGGTGCTCCGATTATGGCAGGAACAGCTGCAGGTGCTATGACACCCGGCGGTGCACAGGCAGGTATGCAGGGAAAACCACCTGTCGGTCCTGATGGGAAGCCTCTTCCCGTACCGGCAGGGGAGGAAGCAGAAAAGCCTGTTTCTTTTGCGGTGCAGCTTCTCATTTTTGGATTGTGTGTGGTAGTTGCAGTTGGTATCACGGCATACAGCATTTTTTCAAATCTTGTTTTAACTTCAGACAATATGACGCTTAAAGCACGTGTTTCTGATTTATCATATGCACAGAATATATATGATGTGTACAACCAGACCAAGAAGGACTATGACTGGACTAAGCTTCTTGAGAGCGCCTCATCCAACAAGAATGATGAGATAACGGGCTTCGTGGATGAGCTGGAGCAGAAGCTTCCGTCAGAGGCCAAGCTTGTGAATATGTCTGTTACGACTGATGGTGTTTCGATGACCATAAAGACAGGCAGCAAGGATATAGCGGCTGATGTGATTGCACAGCTTCGTACATTTGAGAGTATCATGGTATCCAATGTGTCAACCATTACAGAGGAGGTTGATGAGACCGGTGCTTCAAAGGTTCAGTTCACAGTAGATTGCACATATGTAAAGGCTGATGACAGTGCTGCTTCTGAATCGGCAGATGGCACAGGCAGTGAGCCAGATGATACATCAAAAGATGCGTCATCACAGGCACAGACGGATAGTAATTCATCATCAGATACAGACAGTACAAATCAGTAGGGGGTGTTAGGATGTCAACGAGAGATAAAAAGTTACTTATTATATTAGCGGGTGTTGCCATTTTAGCACTGACATATTTTTTGATTTTTATTCCACAGTCCAATAAGAGGGATTCACTCAAGAGCGAAAACATGAACCTGAAATCACAGTACAATCAGCTTTCAGCCCTTGCGGCAAAGGCGGATGACTACACAAAGAAGACAAAGGATATGTCTGATGCCATGCAGCAGGTATATGACAATTTCCCTTCATATTTACAGATTGAAAACGGCATCATGGATGCGGTTGCTATCGAGAAATCTACCAATACAAATATTACAGAGCTTACAGTCGGCTCACCGACAGCTATTGATGTGAATAATCCGACCGGCGATGCAGGTACAGATTCTTCGTCAGGAAGCAGTTCAGACAGCAGTACCACGGATAGCAGTAATGCAGACAGTTCGCAGAGCTCTCAGACCGCTGATGGCAACAGCTCTCAGTCACAGACAGGCGACGGCAGTGTAGATGATGGCAGCACATCATCAAGCTCTGCAAAGTCTACGGTTACAGGCTATCAGCTTTATGATGTCAGCACGGTTATAGCATTCAAGACAGAGTATCATGGGCTTAAGGCTATGCTTGGAGAGGTGATTGGTTCATCACAGAAGAAAACTATCAGCACGCTCAATGTGAGCTTTGATGATTCGACAGGCAAGCTGACAGGTGAGATGCTTGTGGATTCATATTTCCTGTATGGACTTGATAAGCCATATGAGGCACCATACATACCTGCAGTACCACATGGTACAAATAATCTGTTTGGTACAACAAACTAACTGATTATTATAATATTAGGTTATTAGATTAGCGGGTTATTGAGACCGTAAGTGATAAATATCAAATGTTAGATTATTGAGTTATGAGATAACAAAATACAAGAGGGGAGGAAGCAGATTTGAGAAAGCTAAAAAACGATGATCGAGGAGTAACACTTGTGGAGATTATTGTGTCGATTGCTATTCTCGCAATAATCGTGCTTCCTTTTTTGAATGCATTTGTCACAGCTACAAAGACCAATGTAAAGGCTAAAAACGAGATGAATGCTACACATCTGGCGACAAACATTATGGAGGGTATTGAAAAGAACTCCATGAAGACACTGGCATATCAGTTTAACTATCCGTCGGAGGGCTTTGATGTGGCGGACGGTTTTAATATATCAGATGGAAGCAGTGCATGTGAGCTTCTTAAGAAGTCGGGTAAGTTTGATAATGTAAAGAGGCTTGAGGATATCAGTGCTGAGATTGTAAACAAGGACGATGTCATTACTAGCTGTATCCACAAGACTGATGCATCTGCCAAAATAGGCGATACATCGCTTTGGGATTTCAGGGAGTCGGATGTGCACAAGTATTATTTCTATATGTCAGGCGTGCAGTCAGGCACAAAGAAATACAATGCTCTTGTGACAGTGGATGCAAAATCGGACGCAGAGTCGGACAATAAGGTTAAAAAGTACAACATGGACGAGGTGGCAGATATGTCCGCCATGGACGCAAATTTCGACTGCATGAGTGCAGACAGGTATTCTGCCACGAATATTATAGCTGCATTTAACAATATGAATCCAGGCTTCAGTGTACAGCAGAGTGATATAAAGAGAACTATCACAATTGACATAGAAAAGAGTGGAGCTGCGAGCAGTAAGGCTACCAAGGTGACGGTGTCGTATTCGTATTCTATCAATAAGAATGGAGTAAGAAAGACTTTTCCGGATCCGAATAGTGCACTGAAGGATGATTATACCATGGTGATTTACGACAATTCTTCTGATACCGTGAACCATAATCTGAGAAATGTCTATCTGTTTTACAATCCATGGTACACATCTACAGGAACACTTTACAATACCTGCAACGATGTCATTATAATCAATAATAAGGACAAGCTGGACTGCACGGTAAACATTGTAAAGCAAAAGACTATATCGGATCAGTCAGAGTTGAGCACGAAGGAGAGTACATATAAGGCATATGTGAAGGTAAGTGAGCCGGGAAATCGTACAGGTCATGCTTATACTCATATAGCCACCAATCTGAATGTAAATATGGGAGCACCGGATAATCCACTACAGCCCGATCAAGCCATATATGGCTTTAATAACAATGTAATTCAGAATGATGTAAAGGCAATTGTCGATATAAAGAATCTGACAAAAAGCAAGACATCTGAAAGGCTGTATGATGTGAAGGTGGCTGTATACGAGAGCAAGGCTTCACTGGATGATATATTTAATGATAAAGACCCGGTTGTTACGATGACCGGAAGCATGGGGTATTAATTATGAAGCGTAACGATAACCGTGGTGCTTCCTTTGTGATGGTTGTAGTTGCAATGGCTATAGTGGCTGTTTTAGCTGTGACTGTGCTGTGGATAGCACTTATGAACCTCCAGATGAAGGTGACGGACGAAAAAAATACAGACAACTTTTACTCGGCAGAGGGTGTGCTGGATCAGATATGTACCGGTCTGCAGGGAGATATTTCCAAGGCTTACTCAGCAGGATATACAAAGGTTATGGAGAATTACTCTGACAGCAGCATAAATGAGGCCGGCAGACAGAGTATATTTGCGCAGGAGTATTTAAAGAGCTTAAAGGGAAGTCTTGAGTCTGACAATACCGGTATGCACTATAAAACTGAAAAGCTAAAAGACTATGTGGATAGTAAGCTCACAGACGAAAACTCAAAGCCACACGCTGTGGTCAAGGCGGTAAATGCCGATGAAAATGGAAATGGACTGCTCAAGGTATACAACAGCCGCGCAGTCATTAATGGCATCAGGGTAGAGTATACCGATGAAAAGGGATTTAAATCAATAATAGAGACAGACATTTCTCTGGGAGTTCCATCCATGAGCTTTACAGCATCGGGAGGAGTTCCGGAGCTTTTTACATATTCTCTTGTTGGAAATGAAGGACTGGATATTATATCAGGACTTAATAAAGTAAATCTATCCGGTAATCTCTACGCTGGCTGTGAAAATGCGGCAGGTACAGGAACTTCTACTACGAGTGTTACCATTCCAAACAATGCTACACTTGATGTAAAGGATACCAGCTATATGATTGCAGAGGGCGATATAGAGGTGGGAGACTTTGCCGGAAAAGATACTGGTACAATAAAAAAGAACATGGCGGGTGTACACAATAACAGTACACTTTCTGTTGATTCACAGTGTCAGCTGTGGACAAGCAATATAAATGTAAATGGTGCAACAGTCAATTTAGATGGCATGACATATGTGGCAGATGACATGACCTTAAAGGGTACAGGCTCAAATGTCACACTTGGAAAGAATAATAAGAATAACAATGCGAAGTACGTCGGCTTTGGCAATGGAGGCGCTAACAAGGAAAATCCTGTCGCAGGCGATAGCTCTGCTATTATCATAAACGGCAGGAAGGCATCTCTTGATATGTCAAATATCAGGGAGCTTATGTTGGCAGGAACCGCATATATCAATACACAGGCTATTGTAAACTCAAGTAGTGTGGGTACACAAAACAGCAATGTGGGCATGGGTGAGTCAATCTCTGTAAAGGGTGACCAGATAGCATATCTTGTGCCGCCTGAGTGCATAGGCACAAGTGGAGATGGTGCGGATGCCAAATCGCTTTACAACAAGAATCCACTTTCCTATAAGGAGTACAAGGATATTACTGCAACCGGACAGGATCAAACAAAGTATACTGAGATAAATGCCAATGTGGTCAGCACAAAGACAGGTAAGGCTCTCTCGGCATATCTGCCGGAGTCAAAGACAATCGACAACTGTATAAAGAAGGTCTTTGTTCCTTCTACTGATAATAATGATGATGGACTTGTATACTATTATGTCAATCTGCCAACGAATAAGGCTGCTGAGTATTACAGTGACTATTTTGGTGCAGACAGTGACAAGCTCAAGAGATACACTAAGTTTTATACTGACAGCATACAGGTAAATGAGGCTGCAAGCATCTATACTGCCGGCAATTACAGCATCTACGATGGCAGCAATTTAAGCCTTTTGAAGGGCATAGCTGATGGTGTGGACATGGATGCACAGTCGGATGCTTTACAGCGCACGTATACTGCACTAAACTCAAAGCTTTTGACAAATTATGCAGATTTACCGACAAATGCAGCAAGTGTTTCGCTTTTTACAAATATAGTTAACAATACCAATTTGCTGAAAATAGTGCCAAATTCCGGTAATAAACAAATATTTGAGACTGAGTATCAGGGGAAAAAATACCAGGCAATTGTCAAAAACGGTAACTACACCTATGATGCAAATGACAAATCACATAATGTGGATATAATTGTTGCTACGGGAGATGTGACACTGAATGCTGACTTTACAGGTACCATAGTTGCAAAGGGCAGGATAATTGTAAACAAAGACCAGTGCGAGATTGATAATGGTACTCAGGAGCTATTTAAGGCATTGCTTCTTGAAAAGGTAAGTGATGCAGACGATGCACTGCACCTGTATGATGTGTTCATGGACGGTGCCAACTATCTGGGTAATGTTTCTTCTTTTTCAAATAAGAAAGAGGCGGACACAAAAATAGATTATGCTACGCTCATTACATACCAGAACTGGACTAAGGAGTAGAAAACAAGCGGCTTTTAAGGCGCAAAACAGCTGCGAAATATTTATATTTGGCAAATTTTGACGATATATACAAGGGAGGAATCCAATATGTCTGTAAAAGAAAAAAAGAATAATGGTGGTTTCTCTCTGGTAGAGCTTATAGTAGTGATAGCGATATCTGTCGTACTTATAGGTGCGGCAACCATATCCATTCGCTCGGTCATGGGTGTTGAGGTGAAGCAGTGTGCCAGAAATATTGAATCGATAATTAATAAAACAAGGGTCACCACTATGGGAAAGGACAGCGCAGTTCTTGAGATATATAAGGATGCATCAGATGGTGCCTACTATTATAAGACGACCATAAATGGTACAGTATCTGCTCCTAGCAAAATAGGAAAGAGCAGGATTGATGTTTACTATTCCATGAAGGATGATTATAGTGACAAGACACAATTGAACAGCTCAGACAAGATAATGCTTCAGTTTGACAGAAGCTCAGGTGCACAAAAGCCTGATGCCAATGGTAAGTACTGCAGCCGTATCTGGATTCAAAAAAACAGCACAGAAAAGGTTATCACGATATACAAGGAGACCGGTAAGGTGGTATGTGAGTAATTTACATAGTTTAATGATGAATATTTTATTTTGACGCAAGGCTGTTATAAGGTTGTATGATGAAATCGGAGAGGAAGATGAACCATGAAACTTTTAAGGCGCATGAACAAATCAAATAATAGGAAAAACAGTGGCTTTACACTTGTTGAGCTTGTCATTGTCATGGCGATAATGGGAATACTGGGTCTGGCTGTTGCAGGCTTTATCGGTACTAGCACGAAGCAGTATAAGTACGCTTCAAAGGACGTAGATTTACAGTATGAGGCACAGCTTACGATGAATCAGATAGGAGACCTGATAATTGATGCGCAAAAGGGTGTTAAGTATGAGCCTGCTACAGTGGCAGCGCCGGTGGAGGTGGCATCAGCAGACCCTGAGGCTGGTTATATTGCAACTGCATCAGCGGAAGAAGAGTCATCCGAAGAAGCATCATCTGAGGAAACATCATCCGACAGCAAGCTGATTATCTACAACAAGGATTGTACATACAATATCATATACAGACCGTCAGAGCACAAAATTTATCTGCGAAAGGATACACTGGATCCTGCAACAGGTGCGGTGAAGGCAGATGGTCAGGGCAAGGAATCTCTTATGGCAGAAAATGTCACAGGCTTTACCACTGATTTAAGCGAGGCAGAAAGCAAGAACTCTGTCGGAATTGTCGTGGACTTTAAGGCAGGGGACAAGAAGTATACTTCAAAGCAGAACTTTACCATGCGCAATAAGGTACCGACCGGGGCAGATGTGGAGTATGTGGCACCGTTAGAGCCTGAAGGAATAAGGATATATTACAAAGGCAAGGATGTAACCAACGGAACAGTATACTATGAGATGAAGAAAAATCAGAATAAATTAAAGTTTACTGATAAGATTCTGGGTGGAAAGTATGACTCAAAAAATGTAACGTGGGATCATTCCGGAACCAAAAATGGTGGAAACTTTAATGCTAATGGTGATGTATATAATGTAGAACTTATGGATAATGAAACTACAGATCAATTTGTTATCACAGTAACATCCAAAGACGATACGTCATTGACGGCAAAGGTAACTGTAAACGTAGCACATCCAATCAATATTCTGCATTGTGATGCAGATAAGCATTTCAATTTAGGACAGACGCATCAATTGTTTATTGATGAAGGGGAGTTGAAAAATTCTTCATTAAATGGCAAATATCAGATTAAGGATTTTGTATGGCATATGGAGGTAGAAAGTGTCAGCTCAACAGGTGCAACAGAGCACAAGGGAGATATATCCTTTAGAATGGGCGATGATGGCAAGCTGATTTATGGCCCGGAGGGCAATGGTGAGCCTGATGGAATATTTAAGTTTAGTTCAAATGAGATTGCAGGAGAAACAGGAGCACAAGGTAAGCTAGATGATCCTAAATATAAGAACTATCTTAATTATTATATTTTAGGTTATAATAAAGAAATGCATATCACTCTCGGAAATGATTTTCTTACCGGAGAGAAATTAAATATCAGCGTCTGGCTTGGACTTGAGGATATGCCGGAGTTTAAGTCAAATACAATTACGTTTTACACATATCGTGAAACAGAGTAGTTTTTTACAAAAGGAGCAATCGCAATGAGCAAATTAAGAAAAAAAATAGTGGTTCCAATATCACTCACACTTACAGGATGTCTCGTTGTGGCAGCTTTTGTGCTGAATGACAGCCTAACAAAGGTCGATGCAAATGTAGCATTCAATGGAATATCTGATATAGTCAGCTCACATGGCAAGGACAAGCCCTTCAATATAGTGGAGGTGGTGCCTGACAAGAAAATGGCATCCATTGGCTATCTGATTGACGGTCAGGAGCCTGACGATTGGTTTGGAACACTGTCAAAGATGTCTGACAAAGATGGTGCCGGTGTAAAAAACAGGTCTGCCTATATGGAAGGTCTGAAAACAAAGCTTGCACCTATTACTACCGAGAAAAAGGATAACACAAAGCCTCTTTACTATGAGCCGTATGAGGAGAGCTATGTCAGTCAGGGCGATGACTGGACAGAGCTTGCCCTTGTAGATATGGACAGAATAAACAAGGGTACCACCGGTTATAAGATGACAGAGCAGGCGGAGGGAGATTATAAGTTCAATACCGATTACCAGCTTGCTGTAAATGAAGAGGGACTGCCTACAGGTCATTACAGACAAAATGTTGACCATTATGTTTTCATGCAGGGCGAGGATGAGACAGAAGATGGCTCAAATACAGAGACTGAAAATGGCAATCAAATTAAGGCACCCGGAAAAAGAGGCTACTACAGTGTTGCTTTTACTGCAGTCAAATTGCCGGATGGCATGACAAATACCCAGTATCTGGTACCGTCTGATAATTCACAGAAAGCTGATGGAAATACAGACAGCAGTACAGATAATACGCCAGATACAGGCACAGCTGACGATACAGTTGAGAAGCATGTAGTCTATGCTATAAAGAGTTCATATGCAATCGTTTCCGATGAGAGCATGCAAACCATCGCAAAATATGACCCAAAGGCATATATTTATAGGACTGACAATTCAGATACTACCTCACCATATGAATTTGTTGCCAGGGCTGACCGGATGGCTGGTCTGCCTGATGGCAGTAAGCCGGATTATGAGAAGTATACATACTATACGGTTGAGATGGAGTATGTGCCTGCAGATAAAATCACTGATGATGAGACCTACTACGAGGTGAACACTGAGGTACCTATTGAGTTTAATTACGATGAGACCGGCGAGTATGGAGCAGTGCTTGATTCACAGAATCCATACGAGAAGATAGATGATGGCACACCGGACAATCAGTCGGCAGATAACACAGGAAAGGTAATCCTCACTGATACAGATGGATATTTTGATATAGTTAAGGACAGCCAGACATACACCTATGTGGGTAAGGGAAAAGGTGACTATATAATGGTGGCTGATAAAAACGGCTCGCTTGATTATCCTGTAAATACCACACACATATATTATAAGGGTGGTTTCAAGAACAATAACTGGTTCAGAAACGGTGTATTTAACCAGGAGGGAAAGACAGGCGATGATGATAAGACTGCCAATATGACCTTCAAGGTAAAAACGGTCACACCAAAGGAGCTTGAGCAGATAGATGTGGCAACAATTGATTTACTCTATCTTTCCGGCTCAAAGTCCATCCTTTCAAAGGATTTAGGAGACGATGCTGCAACATATAAACCTGATAATGACATTTCATGGGACAAGGTAAAGCAGATAGTCCAGCGTGTACATCAGAGTGGTATCATGATGCCTGTTATAGTGGATAATGGTATTGTGTGGGCTTCTTCATCTGCAGATTACTCAAGTAATATTAAAAAGCTTGCAGGTCTTTTGAGCTGTAACAATTTCAGTTCCTTGAATTTTACAAAGGATTCTGCTGATAATTTTATTAACTGGAATGATAACAAGGTCATAACGTATTACAAAGTTGACAGTTCAACTCGTACACATGGCTATGTAATTGGCAACGAATATGTCATTCCACGAAACTATAATCCTAGTACGGATGTGCCATTTGTTTTAAGAGATGATTTTGCTTCTGCATTTATTGCAAATGAAGATGAAACTCAATTTGTCGAAGCAGCTAAAAATGAGAATTTTGACGAGATAGCAGAGTATATCAACTCAGAGAATACAAGCAGGAAAAAAGAAAATGATACTCTTGGAAAGGACGAGTATGCATACTATGACAAGGAGATTTCAAAGGCGATAGTTTTAAGCTATATCATATCGTATGCCGATAAAAGAGACATTATAAATCCGACAGATAGTCTGAACATACTGGATATAGAGCCCGGAACTGTAAAAAATGAGTCTGACGCTTTAAATTATGATAAGCTAAAAAAGTGGCTTGGAACAAGGTGTCCGGAGCAAAAAAAGGTTACAATAACAAGGGTTACAAGTGCAGAATTTATTGGCAGAATAGAGGATCTCAATAATTATGATATGATATATATGGGACTTGTAGCCGATAATCTGAATTATAGAGATGGTCATACAGTATATAATGATTGGAAAATGGATGGGCTTAAATACTCAAATGTTGGTGACATTGTTGTTATAAATCCGAAAGATGTGGTAAATTATTGGGGATATGATATGCTCAAGAATGGTCATGCGGGATTGCTGGATACTGATTATATAAATAATGGAGAGGCGCTTAATACTCAGCTTACATTAAGAGGAAATGGAAATAATGCTGATTATTTAACTGCTCCAAACACATACAGAGGCTCAGGCAATGATATTACTAAGCAGAAGGTTTCAGAATTGGAGGATTATATAAAGGCGGGCTTTCCTGTCGTCTTTTCAGATGGCTTTTTCAGCAATGATAGCAAGTATAAAAGTGGAATTAATGAGGATTACATTGATAACTGTTCAAATGTTTTTACCTTTTTAAAATATGCAAAAGATAAAGATAATGTTCTTAAAGTGGACAGCAAGGGAAATTTAAAAAAACAGTCAAATGAGACAGCTGACCTTGTTACCTACCTGACTACTGAAAAACCTGAAATATTACTCAAGGAGCAGGAAAAAGTAAAAGATACAGATTATGTTGAGATTAGTAATAATCAGATTACATTGGAATTTTCAATAAACAATGCAGGTGGTGCGGATTCTAAAGCGAGTTTTAATGCACAGCTGTTCTTGGATTCAAATTCCGATGGTAAGTTTTCGACAACCAATGAAGGAATAGATGCAAATAAGATAAAAATATATTGTGATGGCACTATTGTGAATCCGGTAATGGGTGATAATGGTAAATATATGTATAGTCTGAATGCAGGCAATTATAATTATAAACTGGTCTATGATTTGCCGAATGGCTATGTAGGAGTTATGCCTTGGCAGCTTCGTGTAAGTCAGGCTACAAATAGCTACAGATATGATCAGAAATCCGGATATGTGTATGTCAAAAATTCAAAAGGCAGTCCTACAAAAGTCAAGATTCTTCAGATTAATTCAAAGTTGGAGCATAATGAGGGCTTTAGGGGAAATTTTGATATGCAGGCGCAGAAGAATGATAGCAATACAAAGTTTCATAAATTACTTAGTCAAGTGAAGGATTTTGACCTGGATATAGAAACAGTTCGTTATGACAACGTACCTAAAATGGATGAGGTATGTGATAAGCTGCAGACATACGATATGCTTGTGATTGGATTTGGTGATTGTTATGATATTGATAATACAAATAATCATCTCGATAAAATAAAAGCATATATCCAGTCAGGAAAACCGGTATTGTTTGCTCATGATACAACGTCATTTTGTAATAATAAAAATGATAATAAATATAATAATGTCTGGGGATATAAGTTTAACTCTATAATTCGTGATACTGTCGGACTGGACAGGTATGGAATCTTGTCAAATGAGTATTTAAAGAAGGGCAATACATTACAGAGTACTGATGAGGATTTTGATAAAGCTGTACAGACTGCCAAAAAGAATAATACTGATATTGCATATGAGCCAAAATCTGATAATTCAGTTATTGTCAGACAGAATCAGGGATTTACTTATGCAGATTTAAATCAGTATCAGTGGAAAGATAATGGTAACGATCATGGCGAGTACAGGCTGTATTCAGGGCTAGATGGTAATGATGTTGAAGCTAAGACTAATAAGGCAGTCAAGGTTAATTCAGGACAGATTACCACATATCCTTTTAAGATTGCTGACGAAATAAATATAGCTACCACTCATAAGCAGTACTACCAGCTGGATATGAATCAAGATGCTGATGCTGATGGTGAGAGTGATATTGTTGTATGGTATACCTTGTCAAACCATGGAATTTATGAGCAGTCTCCAAAGGATGTAAGAAATAATTATTATATTTACACAATGGGAAATGTAACATACTCAGGTGTAGGACATTCCGATTTCTCAAATAATGATGATGAATTGAAACTTTATATAAACACTATGATTGCTGCATATAGTGCATCAGTTCATGAGCCGTCAATTTATCTTAAGGAGAATGCAGATACTGATTCAAATGACATAACTACATTATATGCAACTATTGATGATGCCATTGAAGAAGAAGCAGCTAATAAAGCGGATGCCAGACTAGATGGTGCAGACGGTACGCAGGATGTTTATTTTACGGTAAAGGATTCAAACCTTGTGCGAAATCAGATTGATGAAAAAACTGTTGTTTATTTGGATTTTTATATCGAGGATCCGCAAAAAAATCCAAAAGATGAAACGATTGGCACCGGAAATGATAAGATTTACTTAAAGAAGGTGGACTGGGATATCTATACACTGAATAATGATGGAACAGAAAATGAACAGATAAATAACAGTAAAGAAAACAGTCAATTAAATAAGGATCCAAGGGACTTCTTTGAAAATAACAAGACATATAAGGTAAAGGTACCATTGAGTGCTTTACCGGAGGGAGCTAATTCTATAAAGATTTATGCCGTAGGATATAGTAAGATTTACCAGTCACAGGTGAGCGGTGGTGATAAAGAAACTACAACAGCAAAGGCATACAAGACCTTCCAGATACAGCGTGTAGGTCTTGCTGATTTGGATTAGTTTTCAAAGGCTCCTGGCTATCACATACTTTTCGTTTAAGCACAATTTATCAAACAGAGACTTATATAAACCATTTATATAGTCTCTGTTTTTTTACTGTTTCTTTATACTTTCTTTATTGAATTATCCGCGCTTATTGATAAAATAGATAGTATGCGCACGATTGCGGATATTTTTGCATTCGTGTATGGGGGATAATTAACCGGAAAGAAAGGAAACGTTTATGAGTAAAATTTTCAAAAACCTGATTCCATACTGGCGATGGATCATATTAATATTTGTTTTTCTCATTGCTCAGGCTTACTGTGATCTGGCTTTGCCTGCGTACACATCTGACATCATTGATGTTGGTATCCAGGATCATGGCATTGAGCATATCCTGCCAAAGGAGATTACATCGGAGGATTATCAGATGGCACAGACATTTATGCTGTCTGACGAGAAAGAAAAATTTACGGACTGTTATGAGGCGCAGGATGCTTCAAAATCTGATGACGGTGTGGCAAAATACAAGCTGACAGCTGATTCGGACACACTTGATAAGCTGGATGAGGAGCTTTTGGTTCCTCTTGTCATGGCATATCAGGCTTTTCAGTCGGGTGAGCAGATGGATGTGGATGCATCGGCTATCCCGCAGGGAGTAGCGCTCGATGATAACATGATAAAGCAGATAAGAAGCAAGGTGCAGGAAAAAATCGATGCGGTGGGTTCAGCTACTTTAAAGTCCATGGGTGTAACTTTTGCGACAAAGTGTGATGAGAATGCAGGAATCGACGTGGATGCCAATCAGGTTGCTTATCTGTGGAAGGCAGGCGCCAAGATGGCAGCCTTTGCAGCTATTATGCTTATAGCAGCATGTGTTGTAGGTTTTGCGGCTTCAAAGGTCGGTGCCGCTGTCGGCAGGGATTTGAGGGAGAAGACCTTTTCAAAGGTTGTAGGTTTTTCAAATGCCGAGATTAACAAATTCTCTACGGCATCACTGATTACTAGAAGCACGAATGATATACAGCAGATTCAGATGGTTACTACTATGATGCTTCGTATGGTGCTTTACGCGCCAATCGTTGGTATCGGTGGTATCATCAAGGTGGCACAGACCAAATCCGGCATGGAGTGGGTGATTGCCATTGCGGTTGCTGCCATCATGGTTTTTATTTTCACACTGGTTGGCATTGCGATGCCAAAGTTCAAGATTATGCAGAGTCTTGTAGACAAGGTAAACCTTGTTTCTCGTGAGATTCTTACAGGTCTTTCCGTTATCAGGGCTTTCGGCCGTGAGAAGGAGGAGGAAAAGAGGTTTGATGAGGCTAACCGTGAGCTTACACGCACACAGCTGTTTACAAACCGTGTCATGACCTTTATGATGCCGGGTATGTCCATGATCATGTACTGCATCACACTTGGTATCGTGTGGGTTGCAGCAGGCAGAATAGACAAGGGTTCTATGCAGGTAGGTACCATGACTGCGTTTATTACATATGCCATGATGATTGTTATGTCATTCCTCATGCTTTCAGCCATGTCCATCATGCTTCCGAGAGCTGGTGTTGCGGCAGAGCGTATCGATGAGGTTATAAAGACAAACAGCACTGTAAATGATCCAAAAGAGCCTGTTACTGAGGCTGATCACAGAGGTGTTATCCGTTTCAACCATGTGGATTTCAGATATCCGGGAGCAAAGGAGGATGTGCTTTCAGACATTGATTTTGTGGCGGAGCCGGGCAAAACCACAGCTATCATCGGAAGTACCGGCTGTGGAAAGTCTACACTTGTAAACCTGATTCCGCGTTTCTATGACGTGACTGGAGGCTCAATAGAGCTTGATGGACACGATATCAGAGACTACACACTAAGCGAGCTTCGCGAGTCAATAGGCTTTGTTCCGCAGAAGGGTATTCTTTTCTCGGGAACCATCGCCTCAAACCTGCGCTTTGGTAAAGCAGACGCGAGTGATGAGCAGATAAAAAAGGCTGCGGATATCGCACAGGCTTCTGAGTTTATCGAGACAAAGAATGACAGGTATGAAAGCTCAATCGCACAGGGCGGCTCCAACGTGTCAGGAGGTCAGAAGCAGAGGCTTGCCATAGCAAGAGCTATCGCAAAGGACCCTCATATCTATGTGTTTGATGACAGCTTTTCAGCACTCGATATGAAGACTGATGCGCGTCTGCGTGCAGCTTTAGCAGAGGTTACAGAGAATGCTTCCGTCATTATCGTGGCACAGCGTATCAGCACGATTATTCATGCTGACCAGATTCTCGTGCTCGATGACGGTAAAATCGTAGGAAAAGGCACCCACGAGGAGCTTCTTAAAAATTGCGATGTATATATGCAGATTGCACAGTCACAGCTTTCAGCCAAGGAACTTGGAATTGATGATAACAAAAAGGAGGGCATGTAAGATGAGTGAGAATAATAACGAACAGTTTAAGATGCCTCCTAAGAGGCCAAGAGGGCCAATGGGACGTGGCCCCGGAATGGTCACAGAAAAGGCCAGGGATTTCAAGGGCTCTACAAAGAAACTCATAAAGTATCTCGGCAGATACTGGGCTGCCATCATTGCAGTTATGATATTTGCAGCAGTTTCGACTGTCTTCTCCGTTGCAGGACCGAAGGTCATGGGTAAAGCCACCACTGCGCTTGCCGATGGACTTATGAACAAGATTGCAGGAACAGGCGGCATAGATTTTGATTATATTGCAAAGGTTCTTTTGTTTACGCTGGCTTTATATGTGGTGAGTGCCATCTTTATGTTTGTCCAGGGGCTTATCATGACAGGCATCACGCAGAAGACCTGCTACAGGATGCGTAAGGACATCACGAGCAAAATCAACCGTATGCCGATGAAGTATTTCGAATCAAGGACATACGGTGAGGTACTTTCGCGTATCACAAACGATGTGGACACACTCGGACAGAGCTTGAACCAGAGTATCACACAGATTATTACATCTGTTGCCACTTTGGTCGGTACACTGGTCATGATGCTGTCTATTTCACCGCTCATGACGCTGATTTCACTCGTTATCCTGCCTGTTTCGATGATACTTATTTCGTTTGTCATAAAGCATTCACAGAAATACTTCAGACAGCAGCAGGAGTATCTGGGACACATAAACGGACAGGTCGAGGAGGTGTACGGAGGCCACCTCGTCATAAAGGCATATAATAAAGAGGCAGAGACTGTAAAGACCTTTAAGGAGGCCAACAATGTGCTCTACAAATCCGCATGGAAATCACAGTTCCTTTCAGGACTTATGATGCCTATCATGCAGTTTGTAGGAAACTTAGGATATGCGGGAGTAGCCATCTCAGGTGGTATACTTGCCATAAAGAATGTCATCACAATCGGTGATATCCAGGCATTTATACAGTATGTGAAGAATTTCACACAGCCAATCCAGCAGATAGCGCAGGTGGCAAACCAGCTTCAGTCGATGGCGGCTGCATCTGAGCGTGTATTTGAGTTCCTCGATGAGGAGGAAGAGGATATAACAGTGGAAAATCCTGTAAAGCCAGACCATATCGAGGGAAGTGTAGAGTTTTCGCATGTACACTTTGGTTATAATCCTGACCAGATCATCATCAATGATTTTTCTGCAAAGGTAAAGCCGGGACAGCAGGTTGCTATCGTTGGACCGACAGGAGCGGGAAAGACTACCATGGTCAAGCTTCTTATGAGATTTTATGATGTAAGCTCAGGTGCCATTCTTGTAGACGGACATGATATCAGGGATTACAACAGAGCCGATCTGCGAGATGCATTCGGCATGGTATTGCAGGACACATGGCTCTTTAAGGGCACCATTATGGAAAATATCCGCTACGGCCGTCTGGATGCCACAGATGAGGAGGTCATCGCGGCAGCAAAGGCAGCACATGCGCATCACTTTATCCAGACATTGCCGGGTGGCTACGATATGGAGCTCAACGAGGATGCATCCAATGTGTCACAGGGACAAAAGCAGCTTTTGACAATAGCAAGAGCCATTCTTGCAGACAATCCAATCCTTATCCTTGATGAGGCCACATCCTCTGTCGATACACGTACAGAAATCCGTATCCAGAAGGCACTCGACAATCTGATGAAGGGCAGAACAAGCTTTGTCATCGCCCACAGGCTGTCTACTATCAAGAATGCCGATATGATTCTTGTCATGAAGGACGGAGACATTATCGAGCAGGGTACACACGATGAGCTTCTTGCAAAGAACGGATTTTACGCAGAGCTGTATAACTCTCAGTTTGAAGAATAGAGAAAGCACGGGTATCGTGCAGTTTTGCGAATATGCGTGGGCTGAATGGTTACATAAAATTAAAAAAAAATACGCTCTCGACAAAATTCGACAAAATGTGTTATCATAAAAGCATACAATTTGTTTTGACATGACAGTAATTGGCGGCATAGGAGAGTTTGATGAGCACTTTAAATGTTGCAGTAGCAGACGAAAAGAAAAACATGCAGAGTTTATTAAAGGGCATGGAGTTTTTAGGAACAGCAAGAAGTAGTGATGAAGCATACAACATGATAAACGGTAATGCCGGTTCTGATGTGGTACTTGTGTATGTAAAGAGAGCATCCGGTGACACTGAGCCACTTGATGATACATATATGGAGAAAAAATCCCTTGAGACACAGGTGACGGATATCATTCATGAGATAGGTGTTCCGGCTCATATAAAGGGATATCAGTATCTTAGGACTGCGATAGTGATGTGCGTTGAGGATATGGAAATGCTTAGCTCTATCACAAAGCTTTTGTATCCCACTATTGCAAAGAAGTACAAGACTACCTCAAGCAGGGTGGAGAGAGCCATAAGGCATGCTATCGAGGTGGCATGGAGCAGAGGCAGGATGGATACGATAGACTCCATGTTTGGATACACTGTAAACTATGGTAAGGGCAAGCCTACCAATTCGGAGTTTATTGCCCTGATTACAGACAAAATACGTCTAGGGATGTAAAAATCGTCATTATAGACAAATAAAACCACGTTTTGATAAATTTACTAGGCAAAATGTACTCCCGCGTGATATAATATAGTATACATTCTATTGGTTTCAGGATGTATACTATATTTTTTATCAGATTAATCGTTGTTTAAATAACTGTAATCTGGGGGAGGTTTCAGCATGGACAAAATGAAAATATTAATGGCCGCATCAGAGGCAATACCTTATATGAAGACAGGTGGACTAGCTGACGTAGTGGGATCTTTACCGAAATATTTTGACAAGGACAGATATGACGTGAGAGTTATACTTCCGAAGTACAAATGTATGGATGATAAATTACTGCCACAGCTTAAGTTCGTCTGTCATTTTTATGTCAATCTCAACTGGCGCAGGCAGTATGTGGGGATTTTTACATCGCAGTATGATGGTGTGACATATTATTTTGTCGACAATGAGTTTTACTTTGCAGGAGATAAGCCATACAACAATATATACGAGGATGTGGAGAAGTTTGCTTTCTTTTCAAAGGCGGTGCTTGAGGCTTTGCCGGTTATAGATTTTGCCCCGGATGTGATACATTGTAATGACTGGCAGACAGGACTCTTGCCGGTTTTTCTAAAGACAGTATACGGCTCAGACAATTTCTATGCCGGTATCAAGACAGTCTTTACCATTCACAATATGAAGTTTCAAGGGCGATGGAAGATTAAAGAGGTGGCTGATGTTACAGGACTTCCGGAGCATATTTTTAATTCAGGGGAGCTGGAGTTCTATGGTGAGGCTAATTATTTAAAGGGCGGCATAGTATATGCAGATGAGATTACGACTGTCAGTCCGACATATGCAGATGAAATCTGTACACCTGAGGGCGGAGAGGGCCTGGATGGCCTGATGCTTGAGCGGCGCAGGCATTTGAGAGGCATTGTAAACGGTATAGATTATGATGTCTTTAATCCTATGAAGGATACATATCTGGATAAGCATTTTTCTGTAAGGGAATTGAGTGGAAAGGTCGTTAATAAGCGTCAGCTGCAGGAGAAGTATGGTCTGGCTGTGGATAAGGATGTCATGCTGATTGGAATAGTTTCGCGTCTGACAAAGCAGAAGGGCTTTGATCTGGTGGCATATGTGATGGAGGAGATGCTTTCCACCATGAATGTACAGTTTATAGTGCAGGGCACAGGAGAGCAGCAGTACGAGGAGATGTTTAATTATTTCCATGGCAGGTATCCGCAGAAGCTTGGAGTATATATCGGTTACTCAGAGGAAAATGCACATGAGATATATGCAGGCTGTGACGCATTTCTCATGCCGTCTCTTTTTGAGCCGTGCGGCTTGAGCCAGCTCATGTCTATGCGATATGGTACGCTGCCTATAGTCAGGGAGACAGGTGGTCTTAAGGACACTGTAGTGCCGTACAATGAGTACGAGAATACGGGCGATGGCTTTTCCTTTGCTAATTATAATGCGCATGATATGCTGCATGTCATCAAATATGCTCTTGATGTGTTTGAAAACCATAAGGACAGATGGCAGGAGATGATGCAGCGCGCCATGAGGCATGATTTCTCATGGAAGGCATCTGCGAAAGAGTATGAGAAGCTTTACGACATGCTGCTTGGCAACTAGTACATCGCTCTGCAAATAACAGGCCAATAACTTTCTTGAATTTCCAACTATGTTCTTAGAAAGTAAAATACCGGATACATATCTATGATATGATATCCGGTATTTTGTGTTATCGGGTTATATGATTATCAGGTTATATGATTATCAGTAGACAGTGTCTGTTTTACTATCGTATATGTAATACCTCTCGCCAAGTACTTCCTCGTCGCGTACCTCTGTAGAGTTTACCTCACAGATGAATTCGCTTAGGTTGCAGACATCTATATCGCTATCCAGCGGCATTACCAGAAACTCATGGATACTGCTTGGTATGAGCAGCATATTGCCGCCGAGCTTTTTTGCCAGCGAGCTTAGCACACCCGGGTAGAGTATGGCGGATGCCCCGTTTGTCTGCCTGCTGTTTGTAAGGATATACATAGGCAGGCTGTCAAAATCACAGACTGCGCGCATCTGATTAGCATAGCCCGGACATTTTTTGGCAAGAAACTCTGCCATGTTGATTATTGAGCATGGAAGTATCTTTGGGGTATTTTGCATTGAGGCGCGGATTAGTGTTTCTGTATCTATGCCCCAGCGTGACAGAAGCGCATCTGTGACCGTAATGGTGCCAAATTCAGGCAGCTCGGCTCCTACATATACTTCAAATATGATGGCAAAATCCAGATATTTGATATAGGGCACGTCCTTTAGCTGCTTTTGGTTTTTGTCGTAGCTTATGAGCTGGAAAATTATTTTCTCCTTTACCTTGGAAAAATCATCACAGAAGCTTATGTCAAAATCTTCAGTTGGCTTGAAATCATTGTAGGTGGATAAAATTGCATCGAGAATAGAATCAATGGATACACCATCAAGATACCAATGGTAGTAAGGATTGAGATAAATAGTCGGTGCTATATTGAATTTGGGATTGATAATCACCAATCCGTCGTAGATCATCCCGTTGTTCTTTTTGACAGGATGGATGGTAAGCTTGAAATTATTGTCAAGTCTTGCGGTTATTTCTGTTTCTATAGTATGTAAAAACTCCGTGTATTTCATGAATCTCCTTGCGGAGCATAAAAATATCGGATCTCGTGGAAAAGTAAAACCCACGAAGCAGGGCGCTTCGTGGGTTTTACTCTATCATTGTTTGTTGAAGTTTGCAATATGTATTTTTGTACAATTTTTAGACTTCATTTTTGTGACATCATACAAAATATAGCTGCGCAATTCATTTTTAATCCGATTTAAGCCTCTGCCACAGTGTGTTGTAAAGAGTTGCGTCATCATCATTTAAAGCTCTGTATACTTCACAGTTTTTGAGCATATCGGAAGGCGGATTAATCGCCTCATTTTCCTTCGTTTCTGCATCCTGGTTGTCGATGACAGACTGGATAGGTGATGCATAGTATACATATTCAAAGTTGAGTTGTGCCGGCTCATCACTGCAGATATAATTCAAAAATTCCTGTGCGCCCTCTTTATTCTTGCATGTCTTTGGAATAAACCATGAGTCAATCCAGAGGTTTGAGCCCTCCTTTGGCACGATATAGTCCAGGTTGTCATTTTCAGCCATGGCGGCAGCTGCCTCACCGGAGTAGCACACTGCGATTGCTGCATTTTCAGCAACCATCTCATCACAGGTTTCATCCACGTAGTAGGCGAGCACATCACTGCTTTGTTTGTTTAGTATATCAAATGCTTCATCGAGCTTTGCTGTATCTGTCTCGTTTATCGAGTAGCCAAGTGTGCGAAGGGCGGGAGTAAAGGCATCACGGACAGAATTAATCATAATCATGTTGTCCTTGTATTTGCCGTTCCACAGGCAGTCCCAGGTATTTAGGTCTGATGCATCAGCCAGCTTTTTATTGTATAGTATGCCGAGTGTGCCGTAGAAATAAGGCACAGTATACTCATGTGTCGGGTCAAAGGATGCGGACATGTCGATTATATCCTGATTTACATTTTGATAGTTTGGCATTGAGCTGTAGTCTATCTTGTTGACCTCACCCTCACTTATGAGCTTCTCTATGATGTAGTCAGAGGTGCAGATGACATCGTAATCGATGGCACCGGACTTGTACTTTGTGTACATTTCCTCAGGCTCCTCGTATTCCTCGTATTTAATGGTGATTCCGGTTTCCTGCTCGAAGCTGTCGATTACTGATTCATCGATGTATTTACCGTAGTTTAGCACTGTTATGGCATTGTCATTGTTCGTGCTTCCGGCGCTTATGGTAAATACCGAAAAGCAGCCGATTACGAGTACTGCAACAATTGCGATGCTCACACTACGCTTTACGATGCGCAGCTTTTTAGCCCTTGCAGGCTTCTTTGAGGCGCTGACAGGTATCCGGTTTGAGTTGATGTTTACCACAACCAAAAGCAACAGCACTGTGAAGAAAAGTATGGTTGACAGAGCATACAGCTCCGGCTTTACACCCTTTTTCAGCTCTGTGTAGAGCATGGTTGAGAGTGTGTTTACTCCGGCACCCTTCGTAAAGTAGGTGATGGAGAAGTCATCGAGTGACATTGTGACCGCCATCATAAAGCCGGAGAACACTCCGGGGCTTATTTCAGGCCAGGTGACCTTGAAAAATGCATATAGAGGTGATGCGCCCAGGTCAAGTGCGGCCTCATAGGTGTATTTGTTGGTCTGCTTGAGCTTTGGAAGCACATTGAGTATCACATAAGGGATATTGAACGTGATGTGTGCGATAAGCACTGTCACAAAGCCCAGATTCATGAATTTTACAAACAAAAGCATCATTGAGATACCGGTCACGATATCTGCATTGAGCATCGGGATGTTTGTAGCGCCCAGATAGATTGTCTGGTTACGTTTCTTCATGGCGCTTATACCCATGGCTGCGAGAGTTCCTATTATTGTAGAAATCACAGCTGCAAGCAGCGTAATCTGCAGTGTTGTAGAAAATGCCGACATAATCCGCTCACTCTGAAAGCACTTTATGTACCAGTCGAGCGTGAAGCCTCCCCATTTAACCTTGGATTTGGAGTTGTTGAAGGAGAGTACTATTAATACAAGGATAGGTAGATACAGAAACAAAAAAATAAGTCCCATATATACCCTTGATGCTATTTTTTTTACCATAATGCGCTCTGGTCTCCTTCCTTATCAAACAGATTGACGAGTGCCATGCTGATTAACACGAATACCATGAGCACGAGTGAGAGACCGCTTCCTGCGCCCCACTGCGAACCATGGACGAAATCCTGTTCTATGATATTTCCGATGAGCAGGACCTTGCCGCCACCGAGTATCTGTGAGATGGCAAAGGATGTGAGTGATGGCACGAAAACCATTACGATTCCGCTTATGACACCGGAAACTGTAAGTGGCAGTATAATCTTGAAAAGTATTGTGACTTTGTTTGCACCGAGGTCAAGAGCCGCCTCAATCCAGTCGTTTTTGATTCTGGTCATGGAGTTGTATATAGGTAGCAGCATGAATGGCAGAAAGTCATAGACCATGCCAAGCACGACTGCTCCGGAGGTATTCATGATGTTGAAGCCCGGCAGTCCGAGAGTGGTGAGTATCGAGTTGATGACACCGTTTTTGGACAAAAGCTGCTTCCATGCGAGTATTCGAAGCATAAAGTTCATCCACATAGGAAGCATGAAAACAAATACCACAAAGCTTTGGTTTTTAATCTTTAAGCCGTTTAAAATCATCGCAAGCGGATAGGACAGCACCAGGCATATTATGGTGCATATGATTCCAAGCCGTAGGGATAAAAGCAGTGCCTTGATATTGGTGTGCTGTGCTATTGCAGCCACATATTCAAATGTGAAGCCTCCGTCAGAGCCTTTAAATGCATAGTACACAATCATGAAAAGCGGAAGTATGATAAATCCGATAATCCAGATGAGGTACGGCCCTGCGAGCAGCTGTTTCTTTATTTTAGACATCTATCTCCACCGCCTTTTCATCTGAGGACTCAGGCTTGTGCATTACCTGGATATTAAATGGAATCACCCTGATACCCACATGACTGCCGACCTCTACATATTTGGTGGTGTGCACCATCCAGTCGTAGCCGTTAGCCTTTACCTCAAGCTCATAGTGCACTCCCTTGAAGATATTTGACACGACATCGCCCTGCATGTAGCCGTCCTCCGCAGGCACCAGCTCCACATCCTCCGGGCGGATGACTATATCGACAGGCGTGTTCTCACCAAAGCCCTCGTCCACACAAGGCATCTTTACACCGAGTATCTCGACAAGCTTATCCTTTATCATAACACCGTCGATGATATTACTGTGCCCGATAAAGTCAGCGACAAAGGCATTTTCAGGCTCATTGTAAATGTCCTCTGGTGTGCCAATCTGCTGGATATAGCCCTGATTCATGACTACGATGGTGTCAGACATGGTAAGCGCCTCCTCCTGGTCGTGTGTGACGTAGACGAAGGTGATACCGAGCTCATTTTTGAAGCGGATAAGCTCATACTGCATGCTCTGGCGCAGCTTTAAGTCGAGAGCGCCAAGCGGCTCGTCTAACAGCAGTACCTTAGGCTCGTTTACAATAGCTCTTGCAATAGCGATACGCTGCTGCTGGCCTCCGCTAAGAGAATCCACAGAGCGGTTTTCAAAGCCGTCGAGATTGACGAGCTTTAATGCATACTTTATTTTGTCATCTATGTAAGCCTTGCTTTTTTTCTTTATTTTAAGACCAAACGCGATGTTTTCAGCTATTGTCATATGAGGGAAAAGAGAGTATTTCTGGAAAACAGTGTTCAGATTTCTCTCGTTTGCAGGCACATTTGTGATGTCCTTTGAATCAAACATGATTTTTCCCTTGTCCGGTGTCTCAAAGCCACCGAGCATGCGAAGTGTGGTGGTCTTTCCGCAGCCTGATGGTCCAAGCAGCGTCAGAAACTCATTCTCCCTGATGTATAGATTTAAATCGTCGAGTACAACATTGCCGTTGTATGACTTTGTGATATCGATAAAATCAATTAATTTCTTTCCCATGGTGTAAACCTTTCTCATGTAATTATAGTACTGGTAGGAACTGTATGTTTATAATTTGCTGCTGTACACACTAAAAATGCGGCCGGCAGTAATTACAGCCCTATAAAAGAGCTTCTGCAGGGGAAGCGTCAGAAGCTTGGAGGATTGCTGACCCATATGAGCATGGCATCCTTTGAAGACTTATTTTCAATAAAATGCTTCTTACCGGCTTTAAAATAAAAGGATTCACCGGTCTTTACGGTGTGCATCTTGCCACCATAGCAAAGCTTCACTGTGCCCTTTATCACATATCCAAACTCCTCACACTCCTGAGGCAGATATATTTCAGAACTGCCACCCGGATGAAGAGTGAGCCTGACAGGCTCCATGGAGCGGGTCTGTGCGTTTGGAATGATCCATTCCACCTTGCTGTTTTTTTCCTCGTCAATTTTCTCGAAATAGTCGTTTGCCTTGTATACAATCTGCTCAGGTTCCGAATCTGTAAAAAACTCAGCCGGTGTCATACCCAGGCACTGGATGATATCAAGCAGGGTGCCGACTGACGGTGAATTCTGATTTCGCTCAAGCTGGGAGATAAATCCCTTCGTCAGCTCAGCTCTGTCAGCAAGCTCCTGCTGGGTAAGTCCGTACTGGATACGAAGCTCCTTCATACGATGTCCGATATCCATGTTTACTTCCTTTTCTAATACATTTTATGTTATATTTACTGTAGGTTTAATAATAGATTTTTTGTTTACTAAAAATAAACCAACGAGATAATTTTAATATATTTTTTATAAATGTCAAGAGGAATTTTTGTAATAAAAAAACACCTCATTCAGTTTTGAATGAGGTGTTTTTTATGTATGAAGCCGATAACCGGGATCGAACCGGTGGCCTACGCATTACGAGTGCGTCGCTCTACCTACTGAGCCATATCGGCAAGCTATATTATATTATCAGATATAAGAGTTTATGTCAAATCAAAATTTTGAGTTGAAATTTTAAGAGAGTAATTTCAGAAAGGTATTGACACCATGATGTATATAGTGTATATATAACACATAAACAGTTGATAAATACAGTACGGAGGTAGCATATGAAGCTGATGCAAAATTCAGGAGTGCCCATCTATCAGCAGATAGCGGACAGCTTCAAGACAGATATTTTGGCCGGCAGGTATGAGCAGGGGGAGTTCCTTCCGTCGATAAGAGGGCTGGCGAAGGACCTGAAAATCAGCGTGATAACCACGATGAAGGCTTATGAGCAGCTTGCAGATGAGGGACTTATCACAGCGGCGCAGGGCAAGGGCTTTTATGTCAATGCACAGGACAGCGAGATGATAAAGGAACAGCACCTGCGCAAGGTGGAGGAGTCGCTGACAGACGCGATAGCCGCGGCTGAGGTAGCCGGAATCTCGAACGACGAGCTTAAGGGAATGCTTGAGGCGTTGCTTGAGGTGGATAAATAAAGATATGAAACGAGTCAGGAGGAATGAAAATGACAACAAAGAATGCAATTGAGGCAGCAAAAATCACAAAGGAACTTAAAAATTTTACACTGGATGTGGAGAATTTCGTAATACCGCAGGGCTTTGCCACAGCTTTAATCGGAGAAAACGGAGCAGGAAAGACAACACTTTTAAATATCTTAGCAGGAATCAGACTAGACTATAAAGGTGAAATCACTTATTTCGGACAGTATTCCGACAAACAGAAGGAAAACTCAGGAGATATTAAAAACCGCATAGGCTATACCGGCCCCGGCAAATACTATCTGCCGCAGTGGACAGTTAAAGATATCGAGGAAATCAGCAAGCTGATGTTTGATGATTTTTCCGCAGATGATTTTCACAGATATTGTGAGGAGCTTGCAATATTTTCACATGGCAACATTGATATGAAGAAAGCCAACAGCTCATTTTCAGATGGTATGAAGATGAAGCTCATGCTGGCAGGAGTCATGGCGCGAAAGACAGACCTTCTTTTGCTGGATGAGCCGGCATCGCCGCTTGATCCGCTGATGAGAGATAAGCTGTGTCAGATGATTGGCGAGTATATCCATGAGGGCAACGGAAAGCGCAGCGTATTTTTCTCTACGCACAATATCTCTGATATGGAAAATATCACCGATTATGCCATTATAATGGAAAACGGACAGATTGTGGAGCAGGGCTTTGTTGAGGATTTGAAGGAAAAATATATCCTGATTAAAGGAGATGCAGCAGATACAGAGGCTGCCGGTAAGGTGCTTTATTCAATGACCAAAAATCCGTATGGCTTCGAGGGCATATGCTTGGCGGAAAATATAGATAAGCTGGTAGGACTTAATGTGACAAAGGAGATTCCGACACTTTACCAGATAAGCGTTGCGGTCATGAAAAATAACACAAAGATTGTGATGCGCTAGTGCGAGGTAAGGTGTTATGAAAAATAAGTCAGGAAGTATGAAGGAAAAAATGGTTTCACATGAACATGATACTGAAAGAACAATTAATAAAAAAGATAACAAAGCAAAGAATGAAGTTCTAACATACATCAGGGATTACCGTGTTATGACTAATCTCAAGTATCGTCTTATAACAAATATACTGATTCCGCTTTTAGCAATTTTTACATCAATGCTAATTGCCTGTTCAAAAACAGTCTGGACATGGATAGGAGTTATAGTAATTATTTATGATTTTTATATGATGTGCGAGGTGGTGCAGGACTATTTCTGCTTCGGCTGTATGTGCAAGAAGAATGCATTTGGCATGCATTTTTTAAAGACAGGGTTTAATGGGGTAAAGTACTTTGAAAATGCAGTCCTTGTGGATATACTTGTAAGGCCGATTCGTATCGGGATTACAGTACTTATTGCTTCAATACCATTTATTAAATTTGGAGTTAATATCTGGTCGATATTTGACATTATTATGGTGTCTTCAATTGTTTCTGTTGGCTCATTAAATATATTCAGATACATGGATCTGGGAATGTATATTTATGTGCTGGCGCTTATAGTTATCTTCCCGGCAATTGCAGGTAGTATAGCTGTTTTGATCTATGGCAGGAGAATGTGGTTTATCGCACCTGTGTTAGCAGTGGTGCTTGTAGGAGTGATAGCAGCGACATATTATCATATGCTAGTGCGTATCCGCAGATCATATGTTGATGTGTAGAGGTATTTTAAGTTGGAAGTATATTTGAAAAGGAGAAATATTATGCTGAAAGATATTAAATTAGGATTTAAATTATTGAGATATGGCTATAAACTGAAATTGAATGTGATCATGCTTGTATTCTTTGCAGTAATCGGAATTGCATCCGATATAATGAGCAAAGGAACTACAATCATAGGCGGGATATACTTTATGATGAGTGGTATGTTCACATTCCAGCTCATCATGTCGATGGATGTGTCAGAGCTTATCCAGTCCACATCACTGAAAAAGAAGCTGCAGATATACATTCCGGTGATGTCAAGCACGGTAATCAATCTTGTTATTTTTACATTTCTGGTGGTAGAAAGAGTCATTCTGATACAGTATGGAGTGGCAGATAAGGCGCAGCTTATCTACACACTTTTTACGCTTGATGTTGCACTGTTTATAGTATATCTGTACACAAGCATATGCTATAAGTATTTTGTACTTGGCTTTATCGTATTCATGGTTTTGTTTATGGGCGTTTTTACTGTGTTTTCAGGAGCAGCGTTTGTGCCGGTTTCTAATGCTGTTTTTAAGCTTGGACTCCCGGTGGTGGCATTGCTAGGCTATATTGCTATTTTTGCAGGTGGAGCGCTTGAGATATTGATAGGAGAGCTGCTTTACAAGAAGCCTTTGTCAGAATTCGCATTCAGGGGATTTTTCCGTGATGCAAAGTAGTGATGTTACTGTTCCCACATAACAGTGTGACAAACAACATAGTGATTTCAAAAAATAAGAAATATTTGTGTAAAAATATTGAAAAAATGATCGCTTTGTAGTATGTTATCATTGTCGGTGCAAAGCCGGCAATGAGACTAATTAACATATTATCAGGAGAAAAATATATTAAATGGATAGTGACAGTTATAGTAAACAACAGTTAGACGACTTGTTTATGGATATGATTGCCTACTATGATGGCGATCCAAAGAGAATCCAGCATTTCACCAAGGTGCACAGCTATGCAAGGCTTATCGGTATAGGAGAGGAGCTTGATGATGCCTCGCTCTTTATACTTGAGGCAGCGGCTTATACACACGATATCGGCATACGTGTGGCGGAGGAGAAGTATGGCAGGTGCGATGGAAAGCTTCAGGAGCAGGAGGGACCGATAATCGCCCAGAAGATGCTCTCACAGCTTGGCTTCGAGAATTACATAGTTGAAAGAATTTGTTTTCTCATAGGTCACCATCACACATATGACAATATAGATGGTCTTGATTATCAGATACTCGTTGAGGCTGATTTCCTCGTAAATCTGTATGAGGATGATGCGGGAAACCGTGCAATCGACAAGGCATATAAGCGCATATTCAAGACTGAAACAGGAAAAAAGATTTTTAGACTAATGTTCGGATATGAAGAAGAGGATTAGTATGAGCCGGGCCGGGAGGAGACTTCCGGCCCTTGTTCGTATTATGCAGCTTATATCGGAAATAGTAATTAATCAGAATAGTAAATATGCAGAATAGTTATCTGAAATAATATTTTGGGATATGTCAAAAATTTTTGAATTTTGAGAAAGAAATAATATAATATGGCAAACAAAATAAATTATCAAAAATTAATGGAAGATTTAATAAAAGAAAATTGCATGGACAATAACTGCACTCCACGGCTTTTGCTTCATAGCTGCTGTGGGCCGTGCAGCACATACTGCATACAGACGCTCTCGGAGTATTTTAAGGTGACGGTATTTTATTACAATCCAAATATTTACCCGCCAGAGGAATATCACATGAGAGCACAGGAGCAGAAGCGCTTTATAGATGAGTTTCCGGTGAAAAATCCGGTTCACTTTGTGGAGGGTGTGTACGACACCAAGCGCTTTTACGATATGGCACGCGGCATGGAGGCTGTGCCTGAGGGCGGTGAGAGGTGCTTTAAGTGCTACAGGCTGCGTCTTGAGGAGAGTGCACAGTATGCAAGGGAGCATGGCTTTGATTTTTTTACTACGACACTTTCCATCAGCCCGTTGAAGAATGCCGAAAAGCTCAATGAGATAGGAAAAGACTTAGAGAGCCAATATGGAGTGCGGTATCTTTTCTCTGATTTTAAGAAGAAAGAGGGTTATAAAAAGTCCACGGAGATATCAAAGCAGTATGATATGTACAGGCAGTACTACTGCGGCTGTGTATTTTCCAAGGAGCAGCGTGACAGAGAGATTGCAGCACGTGGGTGAAAATGTGGTTGCGTGACAACAAAAATTATTATATAATTTAGCACAGTAAAGCGGCTATTTAGAGCAGGCGGCAGTATCACATCTTATTTTTATACAATACATTGTGATACATGAAAATAAATCATCATTTAATAATCAAGGAGGAATCTCATGGCACAGTTATGGGGAGGACGTTTCACAAAGGAGACAGATCAGCTCGTTTACAATTTCAATGCGTCCATTTCATTTGATCAGAAGTTTTATAAAGAGGATATAGAGGGCAGCATCGCCCATGTCACGATGCTTGGAAAGCAGGGCATCATCTCACAGGCAGAGAGCAACGATATAGTGGCTTGCCTAAAGCAGATACTTAAGGAGGTAGAGTCAGGGGAGCTTGAAATCAGCTCAAAGTATGAGGATATCCACAGCTTCGTTGAGGCTACACTCATAGACAGGCTTGGTGACACAGGAAAGAAGCTTCACACAGGCCGAAGCAGAAACGACCAGGTAGCTCTTGACATGCGTCTTTTCACCAGAAAGACAGTGAAGGAGACTGATGATGAGCTTAAGGAGCTTTTAGCTGTTATCCTTAAGATTATGAAGGAAAACACACAGACTATCATGCCGGGCTTTACACATCTGCAGAAGGCCCAGCCGATCACTCTGGCTCACCATATGGGCGCATATTTTGAGATGTTTAAGAGAGACAGATCAAGACTGTGCGATATATATAAGAGAATGAACTATTGTCCGCTTGGCTCAGGAGCACTCGCAGGCACTACATATCCGCTTGATAGGGACTATACAGCACAGCTTTTGGATTTTTACGGACCGACACTTAATAGTATGGACGGTGTGTCAGACAGGGATTATCTGATTGAGTTTTTATCGGCTCTTTCAACTATCATGATGCATCTGTCACGTTTTTCTGAGGAAATTATCATATGGAATTCAAACGAGTACCAGTTTGTTGAGATTGACGATGCGTACAGCACAGGAAGCTCAATCATGCCACAGAAGAAAAATCCTGATATAGCAGAGCTTGTCAGAGGAAAGACAGGCCGTGTATACGGTGCGCTCATGTCGCTTCTCACCACCATGAAGGGTATTCCGCTTGCGTACAACAAGGATATGCAGGAGGATAAGGAGCTGGCATTTGATGCATTCGACACTGCAAAGGGATGTATCGCACTTTTTACAGGAATGATTGATACAATGAAGTTTAACAAGGACGTGATGAGAAAGAGTGCAAACAATGGCTTTACAAATGCCACAGATGCAGCTGATTATCTCGTTAAAAAGGGTGTACCGTTTAGGGATGCACATGGTATTGTAGGAAGAATAGTGCTTTACTGCATCGACAAGGGCATTGCAATCGACGATATGAGCATCGACGAGCTCAAGGCTATCTCTCCGGTATTTGAGAAGGATGTATTTGATGCCATTTCAATGGAGACCTGTGTCAGCACAAGGTGTACAGTTGGAGCACCATCAAAGACATCAATGGACAAGGTAATTGCCGTTTACGACGAGTATATGAAGTCAAATTGGCAGGATGAAGTGTAGTTTTTGTGCATATTTTATAAAAAACAGGAAGAAAAATTATTAATTTAATATAGTTTTTTCCTTGTTTTTCATTAGAGTTTCAAGTAATATATTTCCTATAAAGACAGTTGTACGCGACAGACGGACAAAATCTGATTTTAATGTCAAAGTATAGTGTATGACATGGTCGAAGAAATTCTAGAAGATAGGGAGATTAGAGTAATGAGTGAAAAGCTTAAAGTAGGTATCCTCGGTGGAACAGGGATGGTAGGACAGAGATTTATTTCTCTTTTAGAGAATCATCCATGGTTCGAGGTAACAACAATTGCAGCAAGCCCAAGAAGTGCAGGCAAGACATACGAGGACGCCGTTGGTGATAGATGGAAAATGGACACACCAATGCCTGAGGCAGTTAAGAAAATCATCGTAAAGAACGTCAATGAGGTGGAAGAGGTTGCTTCACAGGTTGACTTCGTATTCTCAGCCGTTGATATGTCAAAGGACGAGATCAAGAAGATCGAGGAGGACTACGCAAAGACAGAGACTCCTGTAGTTTCAAACAATAGTGCCCACAGATGGACACCTGATGTGCCAATGGTTGTACCTGAAATCAACCCACAGCACATGGAGGTTATCAAATATCAGAAGGAGCGTCTCGGTACAAAGAGAGGCTTCGTAGCAGTAAAGCCAAACTGCTCAATCCAGTCATATGCTCCGGTTCTTACAGCATGGAAAGAGTTTGAGCCATATGAGGTTGTTGCTACAACATATCAGGCAATCTCAGGTGCCGGAAAGACATTCAAGGATTGGCCTGAGATGGTTGGAAACATCATTCCATTCATCGGTGGAGAGGAAGAAAAATCCGAGAAAGAGCCACTTCGTCTCTGGGGATATGTGGATGATGAGAAGAAACAGATTGTTCCTGCAGAGTCACCGGTTATCACATGCCAGTGTATCCGTGTTCCTGTATTAAACGGTCATACAGCTGCTGTATTTGTCAAGTTCAAAAAGAACCCTACAAAGGAGCAGCTCATCGAGGCACTCGAGAAGTTCAGCGGAGTACCACAGGAGCTTGGACTTCCAAGCGCACCAAAGCAGTTCATCAGATACTGTGAAGAGGATAATCGTCCTCAGGTCGCACTTGATGTGGATTATGAGCATGGTATGGGAATCAATGTCGGACGTCTCAGAGAGGATACAGTCTATGACTGGAAGTTCGTCGGACTCTCACACAACACAGTACGTGGTGCAGCCGGTGGAGCAGTGCTTTGTGCAGAGCTTCTTAAGGCACAGGGTTACATCACAAAGAAGTAGAGTTGGCAAAAAATTCAATTTTTATTAAGGAGGTCGGATTTTCCGTTTGTGGGCTGTGAGCACCGGTGTAGCACACAGTAGTATTCCTCAGATAAAATATGAAGTCAGCCACGGGATTTTTTATGGATAGGCTATGGCAGATTGCAGGTCTAAACTGTCATTTGACCTATTGGAAACCCGTGGCAGTTCATATTTTTTCTTCGGAACATACTGTGTACTCTCCGGTGAAGGTAGTGTATTGAACGGAAAATCCTCACTCTGTGATTTTAATTTGCAAAAGTCGAGTCCCTTAAAAGGGACTCTCTGCTGACTTGAAAAAGTAAATTCCAGTGCAAGAGTAAATTCCATCGTGATTTAAATTTTGCTGGTTTAACAAGAAATTT
>PPYF01437533.1_pt1 | contig 36665 bp, 24 predicted proteins | sample 1559871 | NCBI WGS metagenome assembly PPYF01 (sample SAMN08240021, study PRJNA423297) | Human gut metagenome, whole genome shotgun sequencing project.
CCGGGGAAAGCGCTTCGGCAAAGAAGCGCCTTCCGTAGGGGCGAGGAACGAAACATGCCGATCTTACTACTTTTTTAGTATACCCCCCCCTGCCTTTTATCTAGAACGCGGTTCAAACGTACCGAGTTGAAGAGCAGTGACAGCTCCATGAATCCGGTACAAAAATTTTACCAAAGCGTTTCGAGGCAGGCCCGGATGACTTCTTTCGTCTGCTTTGTTCCCAAAAGATATAGTACATTTTAGCCGATTTGAAAAAAAGATGCTACTCATTTTTTATCTATTTTTTTAAAGCAGATAGGATAAAGGTTGTCAGAATTTTTTTTGGTTTTCCACTCTGGCGCGGAGCTCTGTTTTTTTTCTCAAAAAAATCGTTTTTGTCAATCTCTTGATTCTCAACACTTTTTTTTGGCATCTTTTTCGAGAAAAATTTAATCCGTTCTTTTTTTCGGAAATGGCTTTTCAGTACTACAGAGTTTGTGAGCTGTCAAAATAATTTGACTTGGGTGTCCGTCAGTCCGGCTAGGAGCCCTCCCAAACCGGACGGATGCGACATAGCCTGTTTTGCAGGTCATGCCAGAGTGGTGCATCACGATTGACCGGATTTATGAGGACATTTTCCGGGAAGCTGAACTCGGCCAGTGGTCTTGAAAAGCCTTTTGGGGAGGAACAACTTTCCAGTGCTGGTGTTCGCGGGGGGGAGGAGACAGGAAGTTGTCGAAATTATGGTCTATATATACTGAAATATAGAAAAGTGAATAATAATTTTTATCCAAAAAAAGGTTTTGGATATGCTACAATGACATCGCCCAAAGAGCGTGGGTGTCATTTTTTCTATAATTATTACATGTGGTAAACTGGTTAGGTGAAAATGTGGTGCGCATGAATGGCTCTGTCTGCATTCTCTGGAGAAGGGAGGGAAAGAGATTGCTGTACACAAGATGCCGCTTCATGAGCACACATGATCAATAACTGCTCATGGAGGTACTACAATGGCAAGTCGCCAGAGGCAATGGACGGGCTATCCGGGGGTTTATTTTGTAGAAAAGCTTCAAAAAAAAGGTGGGGGAAAAGAACGTGTCTACTATGTCGTTTATCGGAAGGGCGGCAGGCAAGTAGAAGAAAAGGTCGGACATCAGTACAGGGATGCGATGACCCCTGTTCGTGCGAGCCGAATCAGGGGGGAGCGAATCGAAAGCCATGTGACTTGTGAGCTACCCAAAAAGCAGGGGTACACCCTGGATCAGCTGTGGTCCCTGTATAGGGAGATCAACGGGGACAAAGCTAGCAGCCGTGGAGATATATACCGATATAACAACTACATCGCGCCTGTTTTTGGCGCGAAGACGCCCGATGAAATGGCCACTTTGGATATTGACAGGTTACGAAGCGAGTTGCTCCTATGTTTGCGCCCGCAAACCGTCAAGCATGTTCTTGAGCAGATCAAACGGATTTTGAATTTTGCCGTAAAAAAAAATTTCATTCCTGCCCCCGTGCACCTGCAGTTTGAAATGCCGGTCGTTGATAATCAAAAAACAGAAATGATGACGTCGGAACAGATATCCGCTTTCTTATCCGCACTAGATGAAGAGCAGGATCAGACAGGCGCTTCCGGTGTCCGCTTGGCCCTTGCAACAGGTATGAGGCATGGGGCAATTGTGGCCCTGCGCTGGGACGATCTTGATTTTTCCAATGGGTTCATCCTGCTGCGTGGCGAGGTCGCCAAAAATGGGAGAACGGCGAAAATCCCGATGAGTCCTCCGGCACGCGCGATTCTCGAACAAATCCCCCGGACGGACAGCCCCTATCTTTTTCCGGGAAAGAAAAAAGGAACGCATCGGGTCACCTTTCGCGGCATAGCCCGACGAGCCAAACAAGCTGCTGGGCTTCCTGAAGATTTTCGCTGCATGCACGGATTGCGCCATACGTTTGCCTCGGCCCTTGCTAGTTCGGGGAGGGTCGATTTGTATACGCTTCAGAAGCTGCTTACACACAGTTCTCCGTATATGACGCAACGGTATTCACATCTGGCCGATGAAGCCCTTTTGCGCGCGGCTTCCGTCATGGGAGATATTTGGAGTGAGGCAGAAAAAGTAGGGAATAAAGAATAAGATTTTAATAGTGTGAAGTCCTTTCAATAATTCTGTATATTGAATAGGACTTTTTTGTTTGGATGAACAAGGCGTATTTGGTGAAATGATTTTTTATATAATTATGCGTGTGGTATAAAGTGCCTTAAGTTTATTACAGGACGCTCTATAAAAAGAAAAAGTAAATAAAAGATGGTAATTATCAGTAAAAACAATTAATATTGTTAGAATCTATGCGGTAATCAGCCAAAAGCTATATGGATAATCAATAATATTTGCTTTCGAATCAAGAAAAATAACTGCAGCAGAAAAAATTGTAAGCTAAAAAGAAAATAGTGAAATGTATAAGATAGAGAGAGTAGACATGTTTGCTAACAAAAATAAAAAAATGATATTAATTTATTACGGCTCAGATGCTTGTTGGTAATTGTATTTTGATCAAAGAATAGTAAAGTAAATGCCATTGAAATATTATAGATGTTGAAGCCTAATATTCTATGAAAAAAAGAAGTGTCTATATTGCTATATAATAGACATTCATAAAGAAATATGGAGTAAATAAAAATTAGTACATAAATACACGCAAAAAAATTAGATCTTAACATGATGTAAATATTGAGGATAAAATTTTTAATACAAACGATGAGTATTCCAAAAAAATATGGCATCAAGTCCAAATGGGATCTGTTTCCGTATATCCGTATCCCATGTTGGTTCACCGGTAAGAACAACTAATATACGCAGAAAAAGAAATAAAACTAGAATAGTTCTAAGCGCGATAAAAATAGCTGACTTAAGAGAGATTTTTTCTTTTATTTTTCTGATAAAACTTGGAAGAAGGTATAGAACAAGAGGGGCACAATATATGTCCATTGCTAATGTCCAACTGACAGGAAAAAATTGTTCGATCCGTTATCAAAGTTTTGTATATGGCGTCTCTGCTCCTTTATTCAAGTATATGTAAAGAATTTTTCGCATGGGAATGCCTATAAGCCCCGTCGCACAGTTGGAGGAATGAGACTGAAAAATAAGGGCTTCGTGCCGCCATTGATGCTGCATATGTTCTTCTTGTGTTCATTCCGCGATGACTATTGTTATACTGTAATTGCCGGTGGAGGAAATGGGCATTCTGAATTCGAATTCCGCAGAAAAGTGGAACAAAGAGAAGGGATTTCCGATAGGTGAGATAGGTATTGTCCCCGAACATTTCCTGCCCAAGCCTGTCTTTTACGGTAGAACCGATAGTAGGACTGAACAGCTCCTGTCGCACCCGTAAAACCACCTCAAGGCGCACCATTTCTCACCTTCACAACCCAGAGCGACGGCTTGTCTCGTTTGTCAGCAAAGCATTTTTAATACTGGGCCAACCCTCCCAAAGACATTTCCTTCTTTCTTACGCCGAAAAATTTTGAAGTTGTTGCGCAATACACTCGTATTGAAGAGGTCTTGCCTCATATCTCTGAAGTCTTCATCTTTCGGTGTCAATTTAGGTTGCACAGAAGCCATATCATGGCTGACAAACAGCACTGTATTTTTTCCCATAAACTGGCGTGCAGACGCATACATTTTGGGGTAAAGGAGCAACGGTATTCCCTGTCAACTAATCATTTCCATTTTTAGTTTGGGCAAAAACAAGTCCCCCGAGGCACCGAGCTGGTTCGCCGCCTTGCTTTTGCCCGGTGCTTCCGGGGAATTCTTCTGCCAAACCATCAGCAGAGAATTATGCGCTACCCGGTATCACCGTAAAATAGTGTGGATTCCACGATTTCCGTGAAATGAGCATCGCTCGGATTACTGTAAGAATTTTACGTATACAGGCTATCACAGCGACTTTGTAGAGTTTACCGGCAGCACGGAACCTGTCGAACCAACCTCGGATTACGCCGTTATACCGCAAGCAAGGACGCATCGCGCTATAGAGAACTTTTCTGATTTTGGCACGCCCTGCCCATATGTGACGTCTGCCACGGAACTTGCCACTATCTTTGTTGAAAGGCGCTACTCCGACAAGTGCGGCAGCTTCTTTACGTGTGACATTTCCAAGCTCCGGCAATTCAGCAATGATTGTTCCCGCCACAACAGGCCCTATTCCTGGAATGCTTTGAATTATACAATTATCTTCTAAAAGGCTCTTGTCAGATGAAATTATCTCTGCAAGGTCTTTTTCCAAAGCATAAAGTTCCTTATTCAGCATCTTAATATGACTTACGATTTGTTCCGCGTATTTTCCGGGAGCGTGTTCAAGGTGGTTTCGTTCGGCAATCAGCATTTCATTCAATTGTTCACGCCGACGTAATACAGCTGACAAGAGAATCTGCTGCGGTGTCTTCGGGTTATCGGCTTGTAATTTCCGTGAAAGACCAAACTCAGCCAAAGTTAAAGCATCAAGCTTATCAGTTTTACCCAGACGATTGAGTGAGCGGGCAAAATCTCGTACCTGGCGAGGGTTTACTACCTTTACTGGGATAGAACTCTCGTGCAGAGCATTAACAAGCGGAGCCTGATATCCTCCAGTTACTTCCACAACTACAATTTCGGGCGACAGCATCATAATATTTCTGATGGACTTCTTTATTCCTGCTGCCGTATTGTTTACTTGCTTATGCTGGTCGCCATCAGGAAGCCAAGTGTAGTCCAGTGTTCCTTTGGATACATCCACGCAACAACAATTCTTCCTTTCCGCATATGATCCCTTCCTTGTAAATACGGACTTTATACCCTAGCAACGGTTCGGGATTATTTGCCAAGCAAGATGGCGGCCATGCCTCCTTTACGAGCTTTCAACTCTGTTAGCCCAGCGACCTGCCATCTTGAACTGAATTATGATATCCTCATATCCAGCTGAATAAAGTATGCTTGTTTCTTGAAGAAAAGACTACTTCGATATGGGCAATATACAAGGTATCTCCGCCGGAGAGAGCTTCATCCACAATCAGAATATCCGTATCCACATCTGCATAACGGCGAAAGCGAGGTGCATAGCCATCCCGCTCGAATAACTTTTTACCGGTTGATCTATGAAGTCGCCTACATCCGCAAGGGCGACTATATCGTTGTAACGCGTTGTGATTTCTTTATCCGTAAGACCGAGGATGGAAGCAGTGAGGTATACATTTTTCTACCCGTGAATTCCGGATTGAAGCCACTTCCCAGTTCAAGAAAAATTGACGCGCCCATTGCATTTTACCGTTTCCGACGAGAAGGCCAGCGTTTCGCTGATAATCTGGAGTAGTGTGCTTTTTTCGGCACTATTTTAGCCGATGATGCCAACGCATTCTCCTCGTTTCATTTCAAATGAGATATCCTGCAAGGCCCAAAAGGGCCGGTAAAAGCAGTTTATGCTCATGGTAAAGCATCTGAAGAAGCCGATGCGAGGGCTTTTCATATCTCTCGAAAAATTTGCTGATATACTGAACGCTGATAGCGACATCTTCGGATGACATCAAAAGATCCTTTCCGACTTTGTACCATTATTGATTTCTGCCATATATGTCATCAAGCCGTACAATGTCATCTTCGCCCAGATAGGAGCCGGACTGAATTTCTATGATCACGAGCGGGATAGTTCCGAGAGGGATGTACGTCGACTGGTTTTCCGTATACAGGCGAGAAATATCTCCGTTGGTTATTTCGGCCGTTCCGCTAACGACGATCCAATGTTCGGCACGGTGATAGTACATTTGGAGGGAAAGCTGCGCACCGGGGTTCACCGTGATCCGTTTGACCTGAAAGCGTGAGCCTATAGCCAGCGTTTCATAGCTGCCCCACGGCCGGAAAACGCGAGGGTGCTGACGGTATTCGGAGCGGTTCCGGTCTTTTAATTCAGCCACGATCTTCTTGACGTCTTGAAACTGCGACCGCTTACCGACAAGTACCGCGTCCCGTGTTTCCACAATGGCAAGGTTCTCAACGCCAAGAGCCGCAATCAGCCTGCCAGTTCCGTGCAGATAGCAATTGTGGACATCTTGGGTGATGACGTCACCCGTGCAGACGTTGCCCTCTGTACTTTTATCGCTTTCTTCATAAAAGGCTTCCCATGATCCCATATCGTTCCAGCGCACGGCAAGCGGCATAACGGCTGCCGTGTCTGTATGTTCCATCACTGCGTAGTCAATGGAGTCCACAGGCGATCCCGCAAACGCTTCCGCTTCCGGGCGAATGAAGTCCTGCTCAATGATAGGCTTTTTCCATACCTGCTCGCAGGCCGTATATATCTCCGGGGCATATTTTTGCAGCTCATGGAGATAGACGGAAGCCTTGAACAGGAACATCCCGCTGTTCCACGAATAGCCGCCCTCTTTGAGCATAGCCTCTGCCGAGGGGGCATCCGGTTTTTCCACAAATCGTTCTACGGAAAGAATGCCCGGAGCTATGGCGGCCCCTTGCCGGATATAACCGAATCTTGTTTCCGGTCCGGTAGGAGTGATGCCGAACGTGATGATGCGCCCCTGTTCCGCAACCGTGCAGGTTTCGTATACGGAGTTCGTAAAGATGCTGTCATCCTTTAAGATATGATCCGAAGGAAGCACCAGCAGCAACGGATCTCCCTGTTCTCGTGCAGAAAAAGCAGCCAGCGCAATGACCGGGGCCGTATTGCGCGGTGCAGGTTCCAGTAAAATACGGCCTTGTTCACCGTTTTCCTGCAGCGACGCCCCGACATAAAAGCGGTACCCCTGATTACAGACGATGTATATGGTATCCGGGGAAATCCGCCGTGCGCTTGAGGGTATCCTTGAACAAGCTTCGCCCATTCCCGATATCCACGAACTGCTTGGGATACATGTCGCGCGAAAGTGGCCACAGCCGCGTTCCGCTTCCACCACAAAGAATAACCGGACAAAGTTTTTCCATAACGTATACTCGTCGGAGTTTTCCTCTATCGGGAGGAGAACAACTTAGGATGCGACAGAAGCGTTTGCAGTTCGGAGTCCAGCACTACGGCGGTTTCTTTGCCCAAAGCCTTATTGATGAGCTTCGCCTCTTCATTGCTGTCTACGATGAGCATGTCGGCCAGCCGCATGAGTTCAAGATTTTTACCAGAAGGAGCCGCCATCTGCCCCCGTAGTTCGATGACTTTTAACAGATTGTTGGGGATGTACAGCAACATTTCAGCTTGGAATAAATAGGGACATAAGACGATGTCCGTTTGCTGTTCACCGCATATGGAGAGTATCTGTTTGCCCGTATCCGCCTTGAGCCAACTGGGAACTTCCAAGATATCCTTTTGGGCAGGCAATTGCCGGTAAGGATAAATCATGTCGCAAGGCCAGGCTTCGCGCAGAGCAGCGCGCTCCTCTTCGTCATGTAGCCCGCTGTCCAGCAAGGCGAAATGAACGTGTTGTCCTCGTGCCTTGAGTGTGTCGAGCAATTCGGTACGAATCATCTTGGGCGGGTAAGGGCTGAGGAACAGTACCCGCATGTGACCGTCACGACGCCGTTCGAGCATGGACGGCAGCACAGAGCGGCATGCATGGCAGATATTGATGTGCGAAACAGTATCTGGAGGCATGTGATCCCGGGCGAGCACGTCCTTCCACTTTTCATAGAGAATGTGGGAATTGAGCTTTTGCAGCTCGCTTTGGCTGGCAGCATCTGCATCCGCGTAACTCTGGTGCTCAAAATGAATGACTGTCGACGCTGGCTGATACAAAACACGCAGTCCATGCGCACGAACTTCCATCGCCAGATCACAGTCCTCGCAATAGGCTGTTTTATAGCGTTGGTCGAATCCACCCATCTCGCGCCACAATCTGCCACGGACAAGAATGGATGCACCGCTGATGTAGTCGGCTTCACGAATGAAGCTGCAATGCCCGCAGGAATTATACGGATCACCGTGCCCATAGTTGAGCGCGGAAGCGTCGTTCCAGATGACCCCGCCGGCTTCTTGAATTTCTCCGCTGGGATAAATGAGTTTCGAGCCGACAAGCCCGGCTTTCTCGTCGGATTCCATAAGCTCATACAACGAGGAGAGCCAGTTGGGGAAGACGATAGTGTCGTTGTTCAGCAACAGGATATGCCGTCCCCGAGCATGCTTGGCGGCGTTGTTGCAGTTGCGGAGAAAGCCCATATTCTGAAGCGTTCTGACGATAATGACACCAGGGAATATGGTATCGCCCTTGGTCGTGTCGTCTTTGGATCCGTCGTCGGCAAGAATGATTTCATAGGTGATGCCACCGTCGCAGGTTTCCAAAATGGAGTTGATGCAGGCGCGGGTCAGATGCCACTTGTTATATACGGGGATAATGATGGAAATGTCGATGTCTTCACGCATGGCAGGAAGCGGACGGGGAGGCAATCCCGCGCAGTGGCTGGCCCAGAGCGTGATGGGTAACACGTTTTGTTCCCAGAGCAAGCAGGTCAACCGGTGACGATTGGCCTCTTCACTGAACAAGCGACGCACCTGTTCCCGACTTTCCACGGACATCCGAGTCCAGACTGTTTCGTCGGTATATGCCTTGACAACCGCATCGGCAAAAGCCTGAGGTTCGTTGGCAATGAAGGTGTGTACACCATCCTTCAATCCCATGCCCTCGGCGGCGATTTCGGTGCAGATACAGGGAACGCCGGACCCGAAGGTCATGGCGACTTTTCCCTTGATGCCCGCTCCGAAGCGCAACGGTGCCACGCCGAGGCGGATTGAGTTGAGCAGCGGATCAAGATCTTTGACGAATCCATCTACTACGACGCCGGGAATGGAGCCGAGGGCCTTGATCTTTCCGGGCGCTTCACTGCCAATGATGTGGAACGACGCTTCGGGAAGCCGAGCGTGGATCAGCGGCCAGATTTCCTGAGAGAACCAGAGCGCGGCATCGACATTGGGGCGATGTGCGAATCCACCGAGAAAAAAGATATCCTTCCGTATCGCAAAGGGGGCGGGTTCTTCCACAATAGGTGCATATAAACCTGGGAAAACCCCCATCGGGGCATCAGGGAGGTACTTTCGGAGCAACTTTCGTTCGTTTTCGCTGATGACAACTGTGAGATCTACACGGCGCATGATATCCAGTTCGCGCTCCTTGGTCTCCATAGCCTGCTTCAGACGCTGTTCGTCGTGCAACAGTTCTGCTTCACGTGATTCGCGCAGGAAGTAGACGTCCGGGGCATGGAAAAAGACGCTGGATTTCGGAGCAGCCTGCCGTATAGTTGAGAGAATTTCTTCTGCAACATCGAATCGAATCAAGTAGAACAGCCCGAATTCAGCCCCGTGTTGAGCGATGAAGTCATTGGGGGTGTAGCACCCATCGCAGGACGTTACGACTTCAATGCCCTTTTTTTTCAATTGCTCGGCGTATTCTGTATCGTAATACATATTGGAAGGCATGAAGGAAACATTGTAACCCAATGCCTTCATATCCATAAGAATACCCCAAGTGGCGCGCTCACCCGCAGAAACATCGTATTTAGGAATACGGTAGTCAACAACGAGCACTTTGGCGGGGTCACCTCCAGGACGCGATACGATGTCTTGAGGCACAGGGGAGTGTCTTAGGAGGTGTCTACGAATGCCCTGCCAGCCTTCTTGACGAAAAATGCGATAACCTGAATTCATTACACAAGAAATACCACCCTTTCTATGAATGAGCAGAGCTAGATTCATAGGGACGAGTACAAAGAGGCGTTTGAGTCTGCAAGATGAAGCTAGTGCATTGGCAGCATCCTGCGGATGCTCCAGCAGCTTCCTCATTTCTATACGTATTTCAGAAAATTTGCGGAATAGATCTCCCAAACTGGAAGACACTGCGAACAAAGCGGGGATCAACAATATTCCCACCGGAACCCCGGCAAGACAACTCTTCAGCATGCGTAGGGGCGCAGTCATTCGCCAGGAAGAAGAGCGGAACAGACCAGAAATTTCACGCTCAAGACGCGTCTTTTCCTGAAAGAGGTATACAGACTTATTCTGTTCTTCATTAAGTTTTTGTTCAAGCTGGTGACGTATGGCTGCGCCGCGTTCTTGTTCTTCTTCAAGCTGTCGAAGGGCAAGAGCTTGAGCTTCATGGAGTGCCGTAGCACCGCGCTCTCTTTCTTCTTCAATATGTTTTTGTACATCCGCAAGTGCCTGTGTACTCCGTAACCGTTCTTCCTCAAGCTGTCGAAGGGCGAGAGCCTGAGCTTCGCGGAGTGCCTGTTGAGCCTGTTCGCGATCTGTGACAGCTTTTTTCTGTTCAAGCAAATATTTTTTACGAAAAAAAGCTCTCTCACTGATTACTGTAAAAAGCGCATCAATGATGTTTGAAACGGGGGATGCTGGAGTCAGCAAATATCCAAGTAAAGTGGATTCCAGAGAGCCTCCACCTGGTTTTCGCCATACACCAAGTCCATGTGAATGCCGAAACAGGTGGTATTCCGCACTCTGTTCACAGAGCTCATCCCAAAACCTGCTGACACCAAAACCCTCTTGGTGTTCATTGGTGTCATGGAAAAGGACGATGCCGCCGGGCCGAACCTTGTCGATCCATGCAGTGAAATCATGCTTTACCGTTTCATAAGAATGAAATCCATCAATATGAAGGAGATCAATAGAGCCATCATCAAATGAGGATACGGCGTCATCAAAGAGCATACGCTTGAGTGTGGAAAACGACTCATATTGTGCATTTTGCTCAGAGACAGCGTCGAAAATAGTATCATCGTAAAAGCCAGCCTGAGGATCGCCTTCCCAGCTGTCCACGGCGAAACATTTGGTATTGAGCTGTTGATCCCGAACAGCTTGGCAAAATGAAAAATAGGAATTTCCCCAGTGCGTTCCGAGTTCAACCAGCAGGTTGGGGCGAAATTCGGAAACAAGCATATAGCCAAAAGCGACATGCCCAAGCCACGCATCTGAGCCAGCTCTTGCATATTCCAATTCAAACCGTGCGTAATGTAACGTTTTCAGCAAAAAATCCTTGATGACGTCTTGGGTCATGAAGCCTCCCGATAAAATTCCATTCATAAAAACGAGAGTCACTGTTTCATCCGACAGTAGCTGTTGTGTTACTGATGAAACTTCATAAACGGTACTAAAAAGACTCCTTGTGTACCTTCATTTTCTTAGACAAAATGGATCCGTAACAACGCAGCAGAAAAGTATCCTTATATGCCACATCTGTTGTTTCGAACGAATTTAGAGCCTGATTGATTTTGTTTGGCTAAGAAAAAATATCTAATTATATATTATAGTTCATCCATTGTTGACGAGTCAAGTCAAGGAAAATGGTGCCCGATCAGGTTACCCTTGGGTATTCTGGATTTTCATAACGGACGTTGAGCTCCCAGTCTTTTGCCAAATCAACCGTAATAAATTGAATAAATATGTTCAATAGCTCGTTGGCAAGAGTCGTTTCAACGAGATGCCGGATCGACAATACACGATGTATGTGTTTTTGTTTTTCTATTGTACTTATATTATTGTTTATTTATGTGGCAGTCTGCGTATGCTTGATATGACTGTATTAATCTGGTAGGAGTAACCGCGCGTAACTTTAGGAAAGTGATATAAATCGTCGCTTGATGAAGTTCGCTTCATCTGGATACTGCTATCTTTGGAGATTTAAGAATGGTACTCATTGCCGCAACTTCTGCCGCATTTTTTATTTTTACTGTTAGTCTCTGTCTTATAGGGCATGCGGGATTGGCACTGTTTTTTCCGAACGGGGCAATCAAAAATATCTGGATACGATATTTCCTTGCCATGACTCTGGGACTTTCTGTAGTCATAACTATTATGGTAATCCTTGGGACAATAAACTTTTTTTCTTTCTGGGCTATTACTGGAACCCTCTTCATAACTCTAGTATCTGCGGGAATCCTGCTTTTGGCAAAACAGGAAAGTTTTTCATGGAAAAATGGTGCGCAGCCGCTTGCTGTCCTTTTCGTACTTCTCTGTTTTGGAATCAGTGTGAGCATTCACCCTGTCGGTTTGTGGGATGATACCATGTATCATCTTCCCATGGTTAGATATTACCTGGAACAGACAGGGTTTGCCTGTGCAGAAATGTTACGTTTTCCTCTCTTTCCGCAGAATATGGATATCCTTTTTGGGCTGGGTTTTCTGCTGTATGGTGCCAATACCGTTTATGGGGAAGTGTTCATCCAGCTTTTGGCATCTCTCCCGCTGCTGTTGACGATGTTCGGCATCATTGCCGCCAGTTCCCGTTATATGGGAACTAGCTGTCCTGGTTTTCTGGGTGCCGTCATGCTTCTTTTTTTGAAACCGATAACAATCGTTCTCGGATTTGCTTATATCGATTATGGAATGATGTTATTCTGCTGGTCGGCTTTGTTGTGTTTGGCACTGTCAATTGATAGTGCTGAAGAATCGGAACGGCGTTGCCTCCTTGTTCTGGCCGGTTTTTTTTCGGGTATGGCCATGGGAACAAAGTATTTCGGCCTCGTTTCCATCGGACTTTCCGGATTGCTCTATCTTTGTGTTACACGAAATTTTCGCAGTACCTTTTGGTACGGAGTGATAACGTTCACGGTGGGAAGCTGGTGGTATATCCGCGCATGGCTGATTTCCGGTGATCCGTTTCATCCTGCGGGAGGGCAATATGCAGGTTACTTTTTGTGGAACGCACAAGATTTGCTTCTCCAGACTGCCGAACAAGGGATGCACGGCGTTGAAAAGAATATTATGAATATCTGGCCTGCCCTCCAAAAGGCTGGCGTGGGGATATTGGCAATGACACCTTTGATGGTCTTTCGTTGGAAAAGCCTGTCCACAGGGGTGAAGCTCATTGCACTCTCCAGCATAGCCTATTTCTTTTTTTGGTTTTTTGTAACACAGGTGGAACGATATATTCAACCCGCACTTCCTCCGCTCGTTTTTCTTATTGTTTACTCAGCCTGGACATTGCTTGTACGACGGAGGGAGTTGCCGAAAGGATATCAGATTCTCGTGATAGTTTTGTTCGCCATTGCTTTGGTCTACACCGGATATGAAAGAAAAAATGAGCTTGACGATTGGGAACGGTACCAATATCCGAAGGAAAGTATTTCACTCATGGACCGAGCCAATGAGCTTTCTCCACAATATGGGGGAAAGCTCCTCCAGCTCGGCTTTGAAAATTTGATCTATTATTTTCATGGAACAGCATTCGGTGATCTCTTTGGCCGTTTTAGATATCGGGATTTTCTTGAAAATCCACCTGTTATAGAGAATAATCTTTCTGTTGAAACATATTCTGATAGTCTTCGTGAGACTCCGCCCATTTCCCTGAAAAAGGTGCTTAAAACGATGGAAAAGCAGAACTGCCGAATGCTTGCCATCAACACGGATATATTCCGATTTGATTTAAATCTCTATCAAAGGTATTTCGTTATCCAGAAAAGGACGCCACACGGCTTGTTGCTGACAATAAAGGACGGGGACCTTCCCCGTCGTTGAGGTGAATTATGTTGAAATACAATCGCTCTATTGCTGTTATTCTTCCCGCATACAACGAAGAACTGACCATAGCCGGAACCTTGAGGGCCTTTCATGCCGTCATGCCGGATGCTTTTTTCTATGTAGTCGATAATAACTCAACAGATGCCACAGCGCATATTGCGGAAGAAACTTTGGTAAGCCTTGGCGCCCAAGGCGGTCTTCTCCATGAGGCAAGACAGGGAAAAGGGAATGCCGTAAGGCGGGCGTTTTTTGAAATAGACGCAGACGTATATGTTCTTGTGGACGCTGATATGACATATCCTGCTGAAGCATTACCTCAGCTTGTCGCGCCTATCCTCGCGGGAGAGGCAGATATGGTGTATGGTGACAGGCTCTCCGAGGGCGACTACGCCCGGCAAAACAGGCGCACCTTTCATGGATTTGGCAACAGTCTTGTACAGGGGCTTGTCAATGCCGTATCAGGAACGCATTTTACAGATATTATGACGGGATACCGTGCTCTCAGCCGGGCTTTTGTCAAAAGTTACCCCGTGTTGGTGGAAGGTTTTCAGCTGGAAACGGATATTACTCTGTTTGCAGCACAGGCTCGTTTACGTGTTCTTGGCATTCCCATTCGGTATGTTGACAGGCCGGAAGGCAGCTATTCGAAATTGAATACTTTTAAGGATGGATTCCGAGTGCTCTCCACTATTTTTACGATTTTCAGGCAATGCAATCCATTGGTGTTTTTTTCTTTTGTAGCTGCCTGTTGCGTAGTGTTGTCTATCCTTTGTGGGTCAGTCGTCATCGGGGAATGGCTGACAACACATTTTGTAACACGCGTGCCCCTTGCCGTAGTGTCCGTGGCCTTCGGATTGTTGGGTGCTATCGCCTTGGGCACCGGATTCACTCTCGATGCAATCAATTATCATAGGCGCCTCCAGCTTGAAGCACACCTTCAGCAAAGTACCACACCTCGTTTTTCTCTCCGTCGTTCCTCATCTTCTCCCGTTATTGAACGGAGTTGAACGGAGAGGGGCAACATGTTTCCGGAGAGTGCCGTCACAAGTGTCTCTCCGGTTATCTCTGTGTCGAAATTCACCTTTCATTCCGGCTGAGTGTCATAAGAACACACTCCCTTCACGAAAAGCTCTTTCTTCTTGAGAGAGCATCAAAGTACATCTCATGACGGCACTCTCCAGGATATAATCCCGAGAAAGCGGCCACAGGCACGCTCCGCATGATAAACCGTATGAGGAGGGGAATCCTCTCCGTTTTATTGCGCTGGAGCGAGCAGTTTTGGATGCGACAGAAGTTTTTCAAAATCTTCATCCAGAACGACGGCGATGTCTTCACCCAACAGTTCGTTGATCTGAAGCTTTTTGTCTTTGTTGACGATGAGCACATCGGCAAGCCGCATACGTTTGACATCTTGGCTTGAAACGGCGGCATCGTATTCTCTCAGATCAATGATTTTCAGCAGATTGTCTGGAATATAGTGTAACATTTCTGCCTGGAATAGATACGGGCATATAATGATGTCTGCACTTCGCTCTCCGCAAATGGAAAGTATTTGTTTCCCTGTGTCGGGCTTGAGCCAACCAGTGACGTTCTGAACATCTTTGTCTGTCGAGAGCTGGTAATAAGGATAAATCGTATCACAGGACCATGTGGTCCGTAGAGCGGCTCGATCCGCCTCTTCATGTAGTCCGCTGTCCAGCAGAGCGTAGTGGATATGGTGTCCCCGATCTTTAAGCGCCATGAGGAGCTTGGTATGCCGTTCTTCGTTCATCTTCAGGGGGTAAGGGCTGAGGAACAGTACCCGCATGTGCCCACGGCGTCGTTCGAGCATGGACGGCAGCACAGAGCGGCATGCATGGCAGATATTGATATGTGAAACTGTTTCGGGAGGCATGTGATCCCGTTCAAGAACGTCTTTCCATTTTTCATATAAAATGCGGCTGTTGATTTTTTGGAGTTCGTTCTGTGTTGTCGCATCCGCATCCGCATCCGCGTAGCTTTGATGCTCAAAATGGATGATAGTGGAGTCCGGCTGATAGAGAACACGTAGCCCGTGAGCACGAACCTCCATTGCGAGATCGCAATCTTCGCAGTAGGCGGTCTTATACCGCGGATCAAAGCCTCCGAGCTCTCTCCAGAGGCTTCCACGGATAAGAATGGATGCGCCGCTGATATAATCCGCTTCCCTAATAAAGCTGCAATGGCCGCAATGGTTGTAGGGATCTCCGTGCCCATAATTGAGTGCGGACGCATCATTCCAGATAACGCCGCCCGCCTCTTGGATTTCCCCGTTGGGATAGATGAGTTTGGAACCGACAAGCCCGGCTTTTTCGTCGGATTCCATCAACTCGTAGAGTGCCGAGAGCCAGTTGGGGAACACAATAGTATCGTTGTTCAGCAAGAGTATATGACGTCCCCGAGCCCGCTTGGAGGCGTTATTGCAATTACGCAAGAACCCCATATTTTCAGGTGTTTTGGCGATGATTATGCCGGGGAAAAGAGTATCGGCTTTGGTTGTATCGTCTTTTGAACCGTCGTCAGCGAGGATAATTTCGTAACTGATGCTGCCGTCACACGTTTCCAAGATGGAGTTGATGCACGCGCGGGTCAAATGCCATTTGTTGTAGACGGGAATGATGATGGAAACGTCGATGTCCTCTCGCATATGGGGAAGAGGACGCAAAGGCAGTGCGGAGCAATAGGCGGCCCATAGGGAAACCGGCAGGGCATCCTGCTCCCAGAGCAGTGTGGTCAGTCTGTGGCGGTTGGCTTCCTCGCTGAAGAGGCGGCGCACCTGCTCCTTACTTTCTTCGGACATGCGTTCCCAAACGGTTTCGTCGGTATATGCCTTGATGACAGCATCGGCAAAAGTCTGAGGCTCGTTGGCAATGAAGGTATGTACACCATCCTTCAATCCCATGCCTTCGGCGGCGATTTCAGTACAGATGCAGGGCACGCCGGCTCCGAAGGTCATTGCGACTTTTCCTTTGATGCCCGCTCCGAAGCGCAACGGCGCAACGCCGAGCCTTATGGCGTTAAGCAGTGGCTCAATATCCTTGACGAACCCATCCACCACAATGCCGGGAATGGTGCTAAGCGCCTTGATGTTGTCGGGAGCTTCACTTCCGACGATATGAAATGTTACTTCAGGAAGCCGGGCATGGATCAGTGGCCAGATTTCCTTGGAAAACCAGAGTACGGCATCCATATTGGGACGATGTGCGAATCCGCCTAAGAAAAAGATATCCTTTCGGTCGGAGAATGGGGCAGTCTTCTCTACAATCGGCGCATACAGGCCGGAGAAGACGCCCATGGGGGTCTCTGGGAGATACTCCCTGAGCAGTTTTTTTTCGTTTTCGCTGATGACGACGGTGAAATCCACGCGGCGCATGAGTTCCAATTCCCGCTTCTTGGTCTTCATGGCCTGTTGGAGGCGCTGTTCGTCGCCCTGGAGTTTGGCCTCTCTGGACTCACGCAGGAAGTAGACGTCCGGTGCATGGAAGAACACTTTCGATTCGGGAGTCGTCTGCCGGATGGTGTAGAGGATTTCCTCGGCCACATCCACGCGGACCAGGTAGAACAAGCCGAATTCAGTTCCATGCTGTGCGATGAAGTCGTTGGGCGTATAGCATCCCTCACAAGAGGTGATGACGTTGATACCTTGTTCTTTCAGTTGATCGGCGTATTCCGCATCATAATACATATTGGACGGCATGAAGGACACGGTATAGCCCAGCGCCTTCAAATCAAGCAGGATACCCCATGTGGCCCGTTCGCCTGCGGAAACGTCGTATTTGGGGATACGGTAGTCAACGACGAGGACGTTATCCTTGTTTTCCTTTTTTGGACAAGTCAGATTCGCGGCGTCCCGATTGGCTGGGACAGCCGGCATCCGCTTGAACAACCGGTGTCCTATGCCGGAAAATCCCTCATTCTGCACAATGCGATACAGTGAGTACAACGCCGGAATGACGCCGCCCTTTCGATGAAGGCCCAGAGCAACGTTCAGCGGCATACAAAACAGCAGCTGCACGATTCTGGGATAAGGAGCAACGGCCTCGGAAACACGGTGGGGAGCGTCAAGCAGACTTCCCAGAAATTCTTTGCCTCCCGCCATATTGCGAAGCCATTCCTTTGCACAGGAGGAAGCGGCAAATGACGCGGGGAGCAGCAGCATGCCGATCAAAAAACGGGACAACAAGCCGCAGTTTTTCCCTAAAAGATAACTGCTGGCAATCCGAAGCGGCTTGGTCAGCCTCCATGAACGCGATTGCAGAACCATATTAAGCTGGGCGGAAACCTGATCTTTCAATGCGGTTGTCTCCGCTAGGGACGCGGAAACCTGATCTAGGGACGCAGTAAGCTGACCGTTGTTTGCAATGAGCTCCCTGTTGTTCCTCTGTTCCTTTTCAATTTCTTGATAAGCTTCGCGGACTTTGGTGAGCAGCTCGTCATTCTTGCTTTTTTCTTCTTCCATATAGACGCAGAGCTGCTTGTTCCTCCCGTCCAGAAACTCGATTTCCTTCTGTTGGCGTTCGACGTGCTGTTGCCGGATGGCGACGGCCTCAGAGACTTCGACGGGGTACTTCAGAAGAGAATTGGGAAGAGTCGGAAGCTGGTCGCTTCCGGCGACTGCAATGATATATTTCCCTTGAGGAAGTCCCTGGTGTGAGGAAAACGTGTTGCCGTCTTGTTCCACATAGGTAAAACGGTTTTCCGTTTCGGAGGAGACAAGAGAACCGTATTCCAGATTCTGTCGATAAAGGCGGATCTGCGGGAAGAACCCTTGCAGCAGAGCGACAAATTCGTCTTCATACAATTCCTTGACATGGAACTCATTATGATAGCCAGGGATGTCGCTGTAGGTCAGTTTGTCAGGAGAAGAGATGACAAGAATGCCTTCTGGAATCAGAACCCGCCGAATTTCGGCCAGCATTTCCGTTTGTTCCGTAAGGTGCTCTATGGTTTCGAAGCTGACGACCATATCCACCGAATGATCGGGCAACGGAATGGCCGTAACCGACCCGCACACATAGTCAAGGTTGTCTTTTTTGTATTTGTCGCGTGCCGCGTCCACCGCTTTCTGAGAAATATCCACCCCGGTGACGTGCTTGGCCAGCTGCGCCAGAATGGCGGAGCCATAGCCCTCGCCGCTCGCGATATCCAGCACCCTCTTTCCTTCAACGAGTTCGCGCGCCAGGAAATAGCGATGATAGTGTTCCGGACTCCAATCTCCTGGATAGTCCGGCATGAAGCGTTCTCCCGTGACTTTCATACCTTCTCCTGCTCAGTCTACCGTCTTGATGGTAATGCTTGTCATGGGAATTCCCATGATGCCTGCCGCGCAACTCGTCGAATGTGATTTGAAGATCAGCGCATCGTGAATCCAGTGATGCTGCACATGTTCCTGTTGGGTTCCTTCCGCAACGGCCGGACAGATGCTGTAGTCTCCGCTGGAAAGAACGGGCATCCGAAAAACGAATTCACCGACGAATGTTTTCCCGGCATCTATTGAGAGCGGCTGATCCATATAAACCAAATAGGTGTTGTCGCCAAAAAGGTTTTGCCCGTGGCGATCCTTGATGTAGAAACCGATAATGGGGCGAAATAAGGGCTGGTGCGCCTGACAAGTTATACGCAGTTTGACCATTTCTCCTCCGATGATCCAGCTCAATGGTCTGTTCTGTATATCCGTCAAGGCAACATTGGTGATGGTTGCTCCTCGTTTTCCAAACGAGGACTCGTCAGGATTGAATCGGAATACTTCTATGTCGTTGCGCAGACAGGTGTTATTGATGAATACCTGCCGAAGATCCTGGAAATCTTCCGGATGGGAAGTTTCCGGGACGCCTTGTTTCGTTTTTTCGACGGCGAGGGGAGCCTGCCCCTGCGCAGAAAGGCATACATCCTCCAAATACTGCTCCGTGATTTCCTTCGGCGTACCGATTTTTTTGATTCTGCCGTTTTCGAGCATGATGGCGGCGTTACACAGGCTGTTTACCGCGCCGGTATCATGGCTGACGAACAGAACCGTATTTTTTTCCATGAACTGGCGTAAAAAGCGCATACATTTTTGCGTAAAGAAAGCATCTCCGACGGACAGCGCTTCGTCTACAATCAAGATATCCGCGTCAACATGGGCAACTACGGCGAAGGCAAGACGTACCGCCATGCCGCTGGAGTAACTCTTGACGGGCTGGTTGATGAATTCGCCAATATCCGCGAAAGCGACGATGTCATCGTACTTGGCGTCGATTTCTTCCTTAGTCAGCCCTAGAATGGACGCATTGAGATAGACGTTTTCTTGACCGGTAAATTCGGGATTAAACCCGCTCCCAAGTTCCAAAAGGGCCGCGACGCGTCCGTTGCATTCCACAGTTCCCGAAGAAGGGGACAGCGTTCCCGTGATGATTTGGAGCAAGGTACTCTTTCCCGCGCCATTGCGACCGATGATCCCAACGCACTCGCCCCGCTTTACCTCGAAAGAAATATCCTGCAGTGCCCAGAATGGGCGATAAAACCGTTTGCGCCCATGATACAGCATTTGCCAGAGCCGATGGGACGGTTTCTCATAAATCTCAAAAAATTTTGATATGTTCTTGATACTGATTGCGGAGTCTCGACTAGAGGACATCGGCAAACCCCTTCTTGGTTTTCATGAACCAGGCGAGCCCCAGCTGGAAAACGACGAAAGACAAAACATACGAAGTCAGGCAGACTCCGGGATCGGGCAACTGCCCGTAGAGGAGCACCTTGCGCGTTTCCTCCACGATCGGAGAGAGCGGGTTGAACTCCAGTATCCAGCGCAGTTTTTCGGGAACAATGGAAATGGGGTAGAAAATCGGGGTCATAAAAAACAGCATTTGCGTCAGAATGCTGATGAGTTGCTGAATATCCCGCAAATAGACACCTAGTGAAGCGATGAACAACGACACGCCGCACGAGATGAGCAGAAGCGGGAGCAGGGTGAACGGAAACAGCAGCATGGTCCAAGAAATCTGATGCAGCAGCAGAACCGTACCGATCAACAAGAGGACAAACCATGCCAGTCCGAACACGAGAGACGTGAGCACATTCCCGATAGGAAGGATTTCCAGAGGGAAGATGACCTTTTTAACGTAGCTGGGATTGCCGACGATCAGCCCGGCGCTGGAGTTCACGCTTTCGGCGAATACGTTAAACACCGCCATACCGCAAAACATGATCATGGGGAACGCCGCATTGTTGTCGCCGAATCCGGCCCCCCCCCAACGGGATTTGAACACAATGCCGAAGACGAAGGTGTAGACAGCGAGCATCATCAATGGATGGGCAAAACTCCAGACCAATCCCAGCACCGATCCCCGATACCGGCTGGCTATGTTGCGTTTGAGAATCTGCATCAGCAAATCACGATGTTGCGTGAGGATACGAATGCCCAAAAGCGGATTGAACAGTTTTAGCAAAACGAACATCTCCGTGATTCGTTGAGGGGTTGACAACACCTTTCTCTGCAATGAATTTCAGGAAAGGGACGACGAGTTTTACTCGGGTACGTCTTTGTCTATTCCAGCGAAATATTCTCCCGTCCAATATAGTAGAAGAACTTGGAACGGGCGCTATGGTACTCCATCAGGGCTTGGCTGGCGTCGGTCTCGGCCTGGGTCAGTTTGAGCTGGGCGTCCAGAAGATCGGTGATCGTGCCGGTGTGGGTCATGTACCGTTTGTTCGCCATGTCGTAACTTTCCTTGGCGGCCTCGACGCCCTTGCGGGATACGCTGATCAGGTCCTTTGCAGCCTTGATATCCAGCAGCGAACGAATAACATCGGTCTTAGCTCCGGACATGGCATCTTCGTAGTCTTTTTGGAGGGCTTCCACGCGTTTTTTATCCCCGAGGTAGGAAAAAGTCGTGCTACCGCCCGTGAACACATCCCACGACACGTTCAGGCCGACGGCCCAGTAACTGCGCGAGTAGTCAGTATACCGTTCTTCCTTGTAGTCTTTGTGATACTTCATGTTGTCATAAGTGGCGTCGACTCGGGGGAGATATTCGCCGAGCGTGATGTCCATGTCCTTGAAGGCGATGGCCACGGACTTCTGAGCCATGATCAGATCAGGGCGGCTGAATAGCGCGGTCTTGATGGCCTGTTCCTCGGTATAGCTCACTACGCCGGAGAAATCGCGCAGATCGCCTGTGTACTGGATTGGCTCGTCAGGCGAGTAGTTCAGATATTTGTTCAGCTGCACCTCTGCATTGCGGATGGTGTTCCGGACGCGGATTTCCTGCTGCTTGGCCTTGGACAGCTCCACCTGGTTTTGAAGCACGTTGACGTAGGGTGCCATACCGACTTTGACGAAGGCTTCTGCAGCTTTGAGTTGGGTTTCAATGCGAGTAATGGATTCCTTAGCGCTTTTCAAGTCTTCGCGGGCCTTGAGCAACTGGAGGAACTGAAGCTGCACGTTGGCGATCAGCTCCAGCTTGGCCTGCCGGTGTCTGGCTTCCTCCATATCTACGGAAATCCGTGACTTGTCCAGATTGTTCAAGTGCGCGAAGCCCGCGAACAGCGACAGGTTCACCCGGATGCCGCGCGACCATGAGCGGCTGGATAGATCGTCCGTGCTGCCCGCTGCGCCGGAGTTTTCCAGTCTATTATTACTGGAAACCAGAGACACGCGGGGCCAGAAATAACTTTGGGCCACGCCGATGTTCATCTTGGCCTGTTCCAGTGTCAGCAGTTTGGATTCCACGCTCGGATTGGCCTTCAGGGCGTGCTCCACGGCCTGTTCCAGCGTGAATTCCTGAGCCTGCGCCGGAGTACATAGCCACAGGACGGTCACCAGCATCCATCCGTATTTGAAATGATTCATATCGGACTCCATATCGGTTACTCGGTAAGAAGGCATACCTGTTTTCTAGCGTATTTTTTCCAGAACGCACAGCGGCCCCTCCGCTCCTTTGAGGACCAGCAGATCTCCATGAACTTCCCATGTTTTCAATTTGTTAAAAACTTCCACAAATGTTTTGAGGCTAAAAGCCTCCGCCATCCGCAGTGTTTTTTTATCCAAGTGGAATGCGATACGGTTCGCCTCAAGCCTGTAGGAAACATGAACGACCAAGTCGCTCGTGGCCATATCAAGCCGTCCGCGCTCCGTTTTTTCCTGTTGAAACGTACAGCTGAATGTCTGGCCGTCGAGTGTTGCGCGCCAATGGGCTCCGGAAACAAGCCGCTGGAACCGTTCCGGGGTGTCCTGCGGAAGCTTTGGAATGCCGTCCGTGGCGCTCCGCAAACGGAGGATGCGCAGCGAAGCCCCGCTTTCCTCCACGTCCGCGTCGACAAAAAAACGTTCCCCGCGCCCGTGCAGTTGTTCGATCTGCGCATCAGGAAGCAGGGGATACGTTTTATTCGTGGCGGCATCTTGTAACACGGCGGTGGAGCCTCCAAACGTAAGCGTACCCATCACGGCGAAGGGAAACTTTTCGCCGCCCTTGCGTAAGGTGACGTTCATATATTTAGGGAACGGAGATTGGACCCCCCAGTACAGGCTTCCGGAGCCACCTATATTCAGAACGCGATCCAACCCGTTGCGGTTCGTAAGCTGCAACAGGGAACCATCCCTCACCTGAAACCATGCCCCGGTTAAGGTCCGTTCCGAAGGCCGCCCGTCTGCCCGCATCATCCTTTCGCGCAGGATAAAGAGATGGTCCGGGTTCAGAAGCAGTGTGGCGTAGTAACGCACACTTTCGGACTCCACGCCACCTGAGTAGACGGCGGGGGCCTCCAGAACGGGAAAGGCGACCGCCCCGCACAACGCAGGGGCAGCCGCACAAAGGCAGATCAACCAGAACACTATGCGCATGAACTATTCGCGCAGCGCGCGTTCCCAGTTTTTTAATAGCGGTTCGATCATATAAAAAAGGACTGTGCGTTTTTTGGTCGTGATGAACACCGTAGCGGGCATACCGGGCGAGAGATACAGCTTAGCATCCTTGAGCGCAGAGGGATCTATTTCCACATAACACAGGTAGTACGGCATGACGCCCATGTTCGTGCGTTCCTCCAGGCGGTCGGCCGAGATGTATGACACTTTAGCCGGGATGTGCGGAGTGATGCGCGTATCGAAGGCGTCGAGCTGTACCAGTGCTTCCTGCCCGATATATACGTCGGTGATCTTGTTGACGGGTACCTGGGTTTCGATGATCAACGGCGTGTTTTCGGGCACGATGTCCATCAGCGGTTCGCCTGGCCGCACGACGCCGCCCTTGGAGTGGACCTTGAGCCCCACCACGCGGCCTTTCACGGGCGCAACGACCTGAAGTCGCTTTTTGGCATCCTTCAAGGGCCGGACACGTTCGCGGGTCTGGAGGATTTCGTTGTCCAGTTTGCCGAGCTGATTAGTGGCTTCTTCAACAAAACGGTTTTTTGCGTCCTCGATGCGCAGAAGCAATTCGGCCTTTTTTTGGCGGGCCTCGGCGATGGACTGCCTCATGCGCCCTCGGTTGCCCTCGTGGCTGGCCAGCATTCGTTCGAGTTCCAATATCTGCGATTTTTCCAGATACCGTTCCGCGTACAACTGACGTTTAGCCTTAAGTTCTTCGTTCAGCGTTCCGATGATCGACTGTTCGGCTTGCATCTGATCCTGATAGCCGAGGATCTGGGCGTCAATCTGGGCAATCTGCGACTTAAGCAGAGAAATCTGCCCGTCGAGAGCTTCCCGGCGCGCGGTGAAGATTTTTCTTTCATTGGCGAGAACATCTTCGCTATGGGTGCTTGCGGCGAGCGAGATCAATTCCTCAGGCCACGCAAAATCGGTTTTGAGCTCCTTTTCCGCAGCGGAACGGGTCTGGGCGGCCAACTGAGCGACAATTTGCTTTTGCAGCATGTTTTCGGAGGCGTCCACCTGTACGCTCTCCAGCACGATGAGCGGCTGTCCTTCCTGTACCTCATCGCCTTCACGGACGAGGATGGAGTCGACGATACCGCCTTCAAGGTGCTGGACGGTCTTGCGTTCCGTCTCGATTTTGACCTTTCCGGGAGCGACGATGGCACCGCTGATTTCCCCAAACACGGCCCACGTGCCGAGTACACCGAAGAACAGAAACACCACAAGAAGCCCCTGCCGGATGATCTTGTGGGGATCTTCAATGCTTTCGCGCTGTGGGTGCTGATGATGAGGCGTACCCTTTTTAGCTTCCGATGCAGGGATGGCTTTGGTTTCGATGGTCGCGATTTTCACGCCTTCAGGCTTAGACATGGGCTTCACCTCCGGCGTCCTTCAGTGCTTCCTGCTTTTGTCGTTCCAGTTTCTCATGCTGGAGGCGAGCCTTGGCGGCCTGCTCCTGCTGTTGCTTCTGGAGATTGGCAAGCTTGGTCAGGACTTCCTGACGCGGGCCGCACATAGCGATCTGCCCGTCCTGAACCAGCATGATATTATCGACGATGGAAAGGATGTTGGGTTTGTGCGTGACCAGCACAACCGTGGCCTTCAACTGCTTGAGGTTGAGCACAGCCTGCAACAGACAGGCTTCGCCCTCTTCGTCAAGATTGGAATTGGGCTCGTCGAGCACGACCACCCGGGGATTGCCGTACAGCGCACGGGCGAGGCCGATGCGTTGGCGTTGACCTCCGGAAAGCACGGCCCCCTGATCCCCGATCTGCGTATCGTAGCCCTTGGGCAAGGCGAGGATCATGTTGTGGACGCCCGCGAGCTTGGCGGCGAGAATGACCCTTTCGGAATCTACAGTACCCAAGCGTGCGATATTTTCAGCGATGCTGCCGGCGAACAATTCCACGTCCTGCGGCAGATACCCGATGAAAGGTCCGAGTTTTTCGGAATCCCAGGTGGCAATATCGGCGCGATCAATGCGAACCTTGCCGCCCGTGGGGGCCCATATGCCAAGTAGCAACTTGCATAGTGTGGACTTGCCCGCGGCGCTGGGGCCGATGATGGCGAGCGACTGTCCCGCGGGCAGGCGGAAGGACATTCCCTTGATGATGTGGCGGCCGTTGGCGGCGAAGACTAGGTTTTCGGTGGAAAGTTCGCCAACGGGATCGGGGAGGTCCATGGACGGCGGAGTATTGGGAGAATCCAGCATCTCCTTCAGGCGTTTGTATGCGCCACAGGCTTCTAGCGACTGTTTGTAGGTCGCCATGGCCTGATCGATAGGTGCAAGCGCACGGCCCATGACGATGGACGCGGCGATCATAACGCCGGCAGTGGACTGATGGCTCACAGCGAGGTAGGCACCCACGGCGTAAATGAGAACCTGCAAACCGACACGGAGGGACTTGCTGACCGAGTGGAGTAGCCCGGCACTGCGGCTGGCACGGGTCTGGAGTTCAATGACGATGTCGTTCATCTTGGACCATCGCCCGGCCACGTTGTTGATCATGCCCATGGAGCGTACGATGCTGGCGTTACGCATGGTTGCGCCGAGGAAATTGGAGGCGTGGGTGTTGAGCATTGTCGCAGATTCAAGACGCTTGCGAGTGAAGCGTTCGGTGAGAAAGCCCAGCACGAAGACCATGATCCCGCCGAAGACAGCAACTAGCCCGAGATCTGGATGTAGGATGAAGATCAGGGCAAAGTAAATGGGCATCCACGGAACGTCGAAAAAAGCGAACACGGCGTTACCGCCGAGGAAGTTACGGAGCATCTGCACGTCGCGCAGATTGCCCTGCTTCGCGGAAGAGCCACCGGCGGGCCCCGTGGCACTTTTGAGGTTTTCGTTGAGAACAGGAAGGCTCAGCATCCGGTCGAATTCAATACCGGCCCGAACAAGAAGGCGGGAACGAATCCACTCAAGCAGCGCCAGTACGATGAGGGCGATAACGGCGGCGATGGTGATGACGGCCAAGGTAGACAGGTTATAGCTGGTTAGTACCTTATCATACACCTGCAGCATGTAGATGGAAAACGTGAGCTGGAGCACGTTGACGAACATACTGAAAAAAAAGGCGTATCCGAAAAAGTACCTGCAGGAGCGTAAAAATTCTTGCATAGGCTCTCTTCTCAGGTAGTTGCGGCCCGCAGACACGGGCATGCCGGAACGCGTCTTCCGCAGTCCTGGAAGGCGCACCTTAACCTTCTGGACGATCCTCCGGACCGACCGGGACACCGTACGGTATGAGAATCATACGCACGGCACTCCAAGATAAGTGTGCTTTACTACGCTGTCCAGAGGCGGAAGGCAACAGAAGAATCATATCGGAAAAGTAAGTACACCTTGTTGTTAAACGTCACAAGGCGAAGCTGAAGAGTGGGCTGGCTGATGCAAGGAGCGTTGAAAAAACGCATTTTGGCTGCGCTCAAAAGTGGAAACTGTCTTATCATCAGTAATTCTATTGCAAAAATAAGAAAATTGGGGCAACTGGCAGTCTGTTGCGTACTTTTTCTTAAGCAACGTCAGCTTTTTTGAACCCATCCGCTTTTGTGCAGGGCAAAGTGTCGGACAAAATAGAACAGACATGTTTCTTTCTTCACAAGGGGAACATGGTCTACTCTATCTTTTATCCATAAATAATTTAACTAGTTAATTGTATAAAATTTTAGATGGCCTTGCATTTCCCCCCGCCTTTTCGGTCAGAATTGGAAGTCCCGAGCCGAAAAATAGAGGCGCGAGTACTGGACAACATACTGGGCGAAAAGCTCTTCGATGGCGTTTTGTTGAATGAAAATATATAATAAATTTAGTATATTAAAAGATTGAATGGTCCTTCGCGGCGCGCATGTGGGCCGTCTCCACAGGGGCTTTGACAGCTCACTTCCTCTTCAATCCAGTAGTGCTGAAGGTATGAATCAGTGTCTCGTTGATTTCGGCAATGATGAAGATGTGAGCTCCAATGTCTTTTTAAACGAGTTTGAGTATATTTCCACTAATATACTCAATTTACTAGAAAATCATTCGTCTTTGCCGATAAGGTGAATGAAGTTGCCTCTGCCATTGCCAAGTCCGGTATGGTCGCATGGGAGCATGCCGGACTTGGCAATGGCAGCAATGAGGGTGGTACACTGCATGCCCGCAGCATCAGCACATTTCAGTAATGGATTGAATATGAGCATTGTGCCGTTCGCATACACGGCGGGGCTACAGGTTTGAGCGCATTAGCTCTTTAAGAGCGTTTTCCCAGTGCGGCATTGGTGGAAGTCCGCAGAGTCTCAACATCTTTTTTTCCAGACACGAATTCGCCGGACGACGGGCGGGCGTCTTGTATTCATCGGATGTGCAGGGAATGACCTTTTGCGGGTTCCCGGCAATCTCGAAAATTTTGCAGGCAAACTCATACCAGCTGGCTTCACCTTCGCAGGTCAGGTGAAAGGTACCGACAAGCTCCGGGCGCAGCAGTATTTCCCGCAGGCCCCTTGCCACGGCAAGTGCGCTCGTGGGGTTGCCTCGCTGGTCACCCACAACGTGGAGACAGTCGCGGCTTCCATCGGCAAGCCGTAGCATCGTATGCACAAAGCTCGGTCCGCCCTGACCATACAGCCAAGAAATTCTCGCAATGATATGGTTTGGGCAATGCGTACGGATAGCCTGCTCTCCTGCCCATTTGCTCTGCCCGTACACATTTATTCCGCCGTTGGGCGTATCGAATTCGGTATAGGGTTCCTGCGCGTCACCGCTGAAAACATAGTCTGTGGATATGGCTATGAGCCGGATGCCCTGTCTGTGGCAGGCGGCGGCCACATTGCTCGACCCCACAGCGTTGAGCTTCCATGCCAGTTCCTTTTCCGTCTCACACTTGTCTACAGCGGTCATGGCAGCGCAATGGATTACGACATCGGGGCTGTGCGCCCGGCACGCGGCGTCAAATCCGGCGGCATCGGTAATATCCGCTTCCGGGAGATCCGTAGGAATCATTTCGAATTCACGAAGTTCAGAGCAAAGGGTGCGTCCCAGCATCCCCTTGCCGCCGGTCAGAAGAACTTTCATAGCTTGTTCCCCGCTGGGGCGCGCAATCCCCTGTCTCCACTGAGGAGGCTCTTAAATATGTTTCTCATATTGTCCGTGAGCCGGGACTCCGATGGTGTTCGGGGTCCGGCAAGCGTATTACGATTCCAGCTGGTGTCTCAACTCCGCAAAGAAAGGAGCGGCTTCGTCCTTGGAGGACAGTTTTGGGGCGGAAACCGGCCACGCCACACCTAGCTCAGGGTCATTCCAACGAATGGCTCCTTCATCTTCCGGGTGGTAGCGTTCAGTGCATTTATAGTGGAAATGAGCGATATCGCTTGTCACGACGAAGCCATGTGCGAGGCCTGGGGAAATCCACAACTGCCACTGGTTTTCCTGCGTTAATTCAACTCCGTACCATCGTCCAAACGTTGGAGAGTTTTTACGAATGTCCACAGCGACGTCAAAAACGCTGCCCAAAGAGACGCTGACCAGCTTTCCCTGAGGAAATTTCCTCTGAAAATGCAAACCGCGCAGAATACCATAGCTGGATTTTGAATGATTATCCTGTACAAAGGGAAAATCAATCCCTGCGGTTTCGTAGCGTTCCTTGTGCCACGTTTCGACGAAGTAGCCCCGGGAATCCCCCCACACTTTGGGCTTGACAAGCAATACACCCTGAATGGGAGTTTGAATGATTTCCATAAACTACTTCTCCGAGTCCATAAGTTCGAGCAGATACTGACCATATCCATTCTTCGCCATGGGTTCGGCCAGACGACGCACATCATCGGACGTAATATACCCTTTACGCCAGGCAATTTCTTCGAGGCAGGCAACTTTGAGGCCCTGCCGGGTTTCCACAGCCTGCACAAAAGAGCTGGCTTCCAGCAAAGAGTCATGCGTCCCGGTGTCGAGCCATGCAATTCCACGTCCCATCAGTTCCACATGCAGATCGCCACGCTTCAGGTACAGATTGTTGACATCAGTAATTTCCAGCTCCCCACGAGCGGAGGGTTTCACCTGTTTCGCGATATCCACTATGCCAGCGTCGTAGAAATAGAGGCCGGTCACAGCAAAATTGGATTTAGGTTCCTTGGGCTTTTCTTCAATACTGATAACCCGTTGGCTTTCGTCAAACTCCACCACGCCGTATCGATGCGGATCGCGGACGTGATAGCCGAAAACGGTCGCCCCTGTATCTCGCTGCATGGCAGTATCCAGAAGATTTCCCATCCCTTGCCCAAAGAAAATATTGTCTCCAAGCACAAGGCAGACATTGTAGCCGCGAATAAAATCTTCGGTCAGCAGAAAGGATTGCGCCAGCCCTTCGGGGCGTTCCTGAACAACATACTCAAAATGGCATCCCCACTGGGAGCCGTCACCGAGCAATTCCTGATACAGGGGCAGATGCTCGGGCGTCGAGATGACGGCAATCTCACGGATACCGGAAAGCATCAGTATTGACAAAGGATAGTAGACCATCGGTTTGTCGTAGATAGGCATAAGCTGCTTGCTGACACTGCGCGTGAGTGGATAAAGGCGCGTTCCCGAACCGCCTGCAAGAATAATCCCTCTCCATTTCTTCATCACTATACCCTGCCCACATAATTGGTCTGCATCCAGTTACGGTAATCGCCGCTCTGAACGTTCTCTACCCATATCTTGTTGTTCAGATACCACAGAACAGTGTCTCGTAGGCCTTCCTCAAACGTGTGTGTGGGATGCCAGCCAAGCTCGGAAGACAGCTTCGTGCAGTTGATGGCATAGCGGAAGTCATGCCCGGGGCGGTCCGTTACAAATTTGATGAGATCGGCATACAGGCCTTCGGCAGAAGGACACACTGCGTCGAGCACATCGCAGATGCCGTGAACGACCTGAAGATTGGTGCGTTCCGAGTTTCCGCCGATGTTGTAGGTCTGCCCCGTTTTGCCTGCTTCAAGCACACGCTGAATGGCGGAGCAGTGATCTTCCACATGAAGCCAGTCACGGATGTTAGAGCCCGTTCCATATACGGGCAGCGTCTTGCGGGCCAGCGCGTTAAGTGTCACCAGAGGGATAAGCTTTTCAGGGAATTGGCGAGGGCCGTAGTTGTTTGAGCAGTTGGTGATCAACGTAGGGAAGCTGTACGTCTCATGGAAGGCCCGGACAAAATGGTCGCTGGAGGCCTTCGAAGCGGAATAAGGACTATTAGGACTGTAAGGTGTCGTTTCCGTAAAGGCAGGATCGCCAGGTTGAAGAGCTCCGAAGACTTCGTCAGTGGAAATATGCAGAAAACGGAACGCGGCTTTCTTGGCGGCAGTTAATTGGCTCCACCATGCTTTGGCAGTGCGCAAAAGTGTGCAGGTTCCGAGTACATTGGTGCGTACAAACGCTTCGGGATCGATGATGGAACGATCCACATGGCTTTCGGCCGCGAAGTTGACTATGGCGTTGGGCTGGTAGGTCTTGAGCAGATACTCGACAAGTTCCGCGTTGCCGATATCTCCATGCACAAAAATATGGCGAGAACAGTCCTGCAGCGAGGCCAGATTTTCCAGATTCCCGGAATAGGTCAGTTTGTCTATATTGATGATTGTGTCACCAGCCGCGCAGCGGGCAAGGACATAGCAGGAGCCGATGAACCCGGCACCTCCGGTAACAAGCTGTGTAGCCATATTTTCCCTCGTGACTAACGAATACGGTTATGTATTTGTTTGAGTGTGCTGAATATCCCCGACTGATACGCGATCATGCCGAAACGAGCAAGCAGACGGCTCCAGAACGGGCTCTGAAGAAGCCAGCAACTGTAGTTTTTTCCTGCTTGCCTATAAGATTCCCGAAGGCCTCTGAAACCATCCCACAGTCGCATATTATCCCGGATGCACTGCCTGAGAGTGATTTTATGGTTGTAGCTCCCCGCATGCAAACGCCATGATGTCAATTGGGCAGGGACAAAAGCGAACAATCCAGTCTGGGCGACCTGTATCCAGATCCACCAGTCCAGCCAACGGGGGACGGGGGCCGCAAACGAACAAGCCCGCAGGCGTTCCGCTTTGAGCATGGCGCAAGAGAGGGTTGGGATTTTGTTCTCCACAAGTAGGGAGGATTGCAGAGAGTACGCTCCGCCAGATCGGATGGCTCGACGTTCATGTTCCCTCATGACACGGGGGACATAAATGTCAAACCATCCCGTACCCGCTCCCGGCATGGGAAGAGGTCGAATCGCATTCAACACGACGTCGGCCTTGGTTTGTCGGGCTAACTCCATGCGCCGTTCCAAGCATTCGGGTTCCCATAGATCGTCAGATTCGAGAAAAGCGATCCAGTCTCCTCCGGCCTCCGCAATGCCGAGGGACAATGTTTCCGGGAGGCCGTGATTCTTCCCGTCGGGATGCTGCAATACGCGCACGCGAGGATCGTGTTCGGCAAACGAGCGGGCCAGTGCCATGGAACCGTCTTTCGAGCCGTCATCAATGACGAGCAGCTCAAAATCCACCCACGTCTGTTTCAGGACACTCCTGATGGCTTCCCCCATGTATGTTTCATAATTATAACTGGACATCAAAATGGATATCATGGGCGAATCTTCCTTGTAACACGCCTAGTATACTTAATAAGTATATATTTACGATAGGTAGGGTATACTTGCCTTCACTTATTTTTTATGCAAACAGATGTAAAAAATGGTAAAAAACAGTTTAAAAACTAAAAAATACAATTTAAAAATTTATCTGTCGTTTTGCATAAAATAAAACCATCCATAGGAGGTTGGCTTTTATAGTTTGAGTGGTCGATTTGAACTTTTGGCCTCTGCGTCTCGAACGCAGTGCTCCACTTGGTTGAGTACAGTCAACAAAAAAATACTTCAGTTCATTATGAAGTAAACCATAGTTTTTATATTGATAAACGAATAGTTTATTTTCAAATATAAATTTATAAAAATATTATGTTAAAAGTAAAATTGCCCGGGAAAATTATCTTGAATCGTATTGACGTCTATAGTCAGGACTCATAATTAAAGGTAAAAATGACATTCCTTCAGTAGCTGCAGTATGCTGGAAGGGGTAAAAGAGTTCTTTCTATTTATAATCGCAGCCTGCCCTTTGGGCAACAGACGCAGGATAGGTCCCCTGGCCTCGCAAACGGCGTGAAGTTTGGAATTTGAGTCCCCTTTTTTGCGCTTTCGATGAGCGGTTTCCCCTGTTACCTAACGTAGCAATGCGTGGACTCAAACTCGGCTATTATCCGAGCGCAGATAACGCGGTGCTTCATGCTCGTTGGCAAGTCGTTACAGAACTTCAATCCCCCGACCGGAGCGAGTGCTTTCGGTTACCTCGGTGTCCAAACATTCACGAGAGTATCGTTAATACCCTGTGTTCGTTCCTTTGAAAATGACAATTTTTGATACTAGTCCTAAAAAATGGATTGGTATGTAGATTCCAGTGAGGTGAAACGGCAGAAGAAACTATTGTGAGTGCCTTTGCATTTCCTCTGTTTGTGCACATAGTTATGAAAAAAGGACTCAGATTTTTACATCCAAGTCCTTGATTTCATTCTGGTGCGCCCGGCGCGATTCGAACGCACGGCCTTTAGCTCCGGAGGCTAACGCTCTATCCGACTGAGCTACGGGCGCGGAGTTTCCCCGGAAGGGGACACTACAGAGTTGGGAAGCTAGCTCTTGTGCCGCGTCCTGTCAAGCTGTATGCTCCGGTACCGGGAGCGTGCTGCGGCTCGTTTGGTGTCGGAGCCGTGTTTTTGTGTCCATCCGTTTGTTACGCTTCCCCTTCTTTTTCTTTATCTTAAGGAGTATTCCATGAGCGTTTCCGTTACTTGGTACGGTCATTCCAATTTTAAGGTTTCTTGCGGCGACGTGACTGTTTTCATAGATCCCTTCTTCACGCATAACCCTTCCTGCCCCGTGACGTGGAATGAGGCCGGGAAGCCGGATCTGGTGCTCGTCACCCATGATCACGGCGATCATACGGGTGACGCCGTGGCGATCTGCAAAAGCAGCGGCGCAACCTGCGGCTGCATCGTCGGTACGGCCGAACGCCTGATCGACGCCGGGATGCCGCAAGCCAGCATTCCCGCCGGGATCGGCTTCAATATCGGGGGCACCATCGAAGTGAAGGGTGTCCGGGTCACCATGACGCAGGCGTTCCATACTTCGGAATCCGGGGCCCCCGCAGGGTACGTCGTGACCATGCCGGACGGCTTTACCTTCTATCACGCGGGCGATACCGGCCTCTTCTCTTCGATGGAGCTGATAGGTTCGCTGTATCCGCTGGATCTGGCGCTGCTGCCCGTGGGCGGCTTCTTCACGATGGACGGGTTGCAGGCCGCCCATGCCGCGCGTCTGCTCAAGCCCAAGACCGTGATCCCCATGCACTGGGGGACATTCCCGGTCCTTGCGAAGGACACCTCGGCCTTTGCGTCGCATCTGGCGTCCGTGGCTCCCGATGTCCGCCTTGTCTCCATGAAGCCCGGTGATAGCACCGCGTTCTAATCACGGAGGTGTCCCATGACGCTCATCGAACACGGCGAACTGGTCCGCCGCGCTTTGGAATATGTGCAGGAAGAACGCTGCCGCCGCCCAGATGCGCCGCTTTCCTCCCTGCTTGACGAAGCGGGTATGCGCTTCAATCTGACGCCGCTGGACGCGGCTCAGCTTGCCCGCCTTTTTTCCGAAAAAGGACAGGAGCCTTCCGCCCCGTGCAAACGCTAACTTCGCATCCTTACAGGACGTTGCCCGATGCCTTCGCTTCTTCAGAGACAGATATTTAAAGAAATCGCCAACCTGTTCGTTCTCGCCGTGGGGGTGCTGCTGACGCTCATCCTCATCAGCCGGGCGGTGCAGATGCGGGAACTGTTTCTGGGGCTGGATCTCGGCATCTTGGATACCGTTCTGCTGTTCGGCTATATGACCCCGCTGTTCCTCATGCTGGTGATTCCCATCGCCTGTATGCTCAGCGTCTTCCTGACCTTCCTGCGCATGAGCACGGACCGCGAGCTGGTCGCCCTGCGTGCGGGGGGAATCAACATCTATCAGATGCTTCCCGCGCCGCTCCTGTTCAGTGTGATCTGCATGTTGCTGACGCTCTGGGTATCCCTGCACTGGCTGGCGTGGGGCATGGGGCATTTCCGGGAAACGATCCTTGAAATCGCCAATACCCGCGCCCGTGTCGTGGTGCAGCCCGGCGTCTTCAATACGGACTTCCCCAATCTGGTGCTTTTCGCCCGGCAGGTGAACCCCGGTGACGGGGATATGTCGCAGGTTCTGGTGGACGACCGTTCGCACCCCGAGCGCCACATGACCATCCTCGCCCCGGAAGGGCGCTTCGATACCGATACCGAACGCGGCGAGCTGGTATTCCTGCTTGAGGACGGCAAGATCTACACCACGGATAAGAAAGGTTCCTCGGTGCTGGCCTTCGACGAATACAAAGTGCGGCTGCCGCTGGACTCCCTCTTCAAGAGTCTTGATCTCGGAGATGTGCGGCCCCGCGAGATGTCATGGAGCAAGCTCTCCAGCATCACGCGGGAGGAAGCGCTTAAAGTGGACGCCAACTACGCCAACAAGCTGGAGGTGGAGCGCCACAAGCGCTGGGCCTATCCGGTGGCGTGCATCGCCCTGACCCTCTTCGTGTTGCCGCTGGCTTCGGCCTTTGAGGGGCTGCACAGGCAGACGGGGCTCATGTTGGCCCTTGCCATGTTCTTCGTGTATTACAGCCTGATGTCGCTTGGGTTCAGTACGGGCGAGTCCGGGGCCATCCCCCCCTCCATAGGGTTATGGGTCCCGAACATCCTGTTCCTATGCCTCGGCATCTACGGGCTATGGCTGACGGCGCATGAGCGAACGCCGCATGTGGCGACCTTCTTCCGCAACCTGCGGACACGGAGGACGTCATGAGCTTGCTTTTCCGCTATCTGACCAAAAACAACGCGATGATCCTGCTGCCGACCCTTGCCGTCGGCATCGGCCTGTATGTGCTCACGGACCTGTTCGAGCGTCTCGACAACTTCATCGAGGCCGGGCTGTCCGTGGGCATGGTGCTCACCTACTTCGTCGTGAAGATGCCGCTCGTGATTTCGCAGATCCTGCCGGTGATCTTCCTGCTGTCCACGGTCATCCAACTGTGCATCATGGCTCGCAGCCGCGAGCTGACGGCGTTGCAGGCCGGGGGCATCTCCCTCGGCGTGGTGGCGAACTCCATGATCCTTTGCGGCATTTTCTGGGGAGGCGTCCAGCTTGGTTTCTCCGAGTATCTGGGCGTTGCCGGGGAACGCGAGTCCGCCCGCATCTGGCAGGAAGAGGTCCGCAAGAAGAACCTCGCGGCAACGGTGCTTGAGGATGTCTGGTTTACGGACGGGGACTGGATCGTCTCGCTCGGCACGCTTGATCCCCAGGCGCACGGCACAGGCTTTTCCGGGTATGAACTGTCCGACGACGGCCTGAGCATCAAGCGCATCGTGCAGGCGTCCACGTTCACCGCCGAGCCCAGCCACTGGGCCTTGCAGGATGTGCACGTCTACACGCCCGACACCTTCACGCAGGAGCAAGAGCCGGATTTCGTCCTCCCGCTCAGGCAGGATCCCGAAACCTTCCGGCTCGTCAGTACGGGCACGAAGCCCCAGCAGTTGCCGCTCTGGCAGCTTGGGGACGCCATCAGCCAGTTGAAATCTTCCGGTTCCAACGTGGAGGCGCTCCGCACGGCGTGGCACGCCAAGCTGGCCTATGCGGCGTCGATTCTGGTCATGGCTTTCGTGGCGACGGCCATCGTCTCGTGGAAGGACAACATCTATATCGCCGTAACCGTCGCGCTGCTGTGCACGTTCCTGTACTTCGCGGTGTATACCCTCGGCACGACGCTTGGGCAGCGCGGCATCCTGCACCCGTTCCTCGCCGCGTGGACCGCGAACCTCATCGCGCTGTTCTTTGCGTTTTGGCGGCTTATCCCCTTGCTGCTGCGAAGGGAATAATCCACCGGAATTTCTAAAGATTTGAGGGGGCGAGGGAAATGTTCTGAAGAAGGGGGGAGCACCCCCACGTTTCCCTCGCCCCCTCCAACCTTCCCCTACTTTCTTCCAAGATTTTCCCTTTATCGAATCCCACTCGACCGTTTTTCCTGTGGCGGAAAAATGTGTTCTTTGGGTTTGACGAGGGGGGTCTGTTTTTTGAACGGGGCCAGCGGAAAAAGGCGTCTTTTCCCGGGTGCAGTCTCAATGCCGATGCAGCCCGAAGCCTTTCAACATTGAAATACGCATTCCTTCTGAAGGAATGCGGCTCCAAGAAAGATTACGAACAGGGATTCGATAAAGTCGAAAGTCTTTGAAGAGGAGAGGGTGGGGTTT
>PPYF01171815.1_pt1 | contig 36664 bp, 27 predicted proteins | sample 1559871 | NCBI WGS metagenome assembly PPYF01 (sample SAMN08240021, study PRJNA423297) | Human gut metagenome, whole genome shotgun sequencing project.
ATTCCATATAGACTTTCATATCTTGCTGATGAAGAAATGATTATAAAAAAAGATCAAATATTTATAAATTTTTATTTTGGAAAAATTCCATTAAAAAAGATAAAAATAGTCAATGATGATTTTCTCGATGTGTCATACAGTACTTTATTTGAAACAAGCTTAGGAATGTATATAACTTTAAAAATGCCTACAAAGTTTCTATTTTCAATTTTAAATCCTAATAAATATAGATTAATGAAGTTAACTTATGAAAATAAAACTTACAGCTTTGGATATGATTTATCAGAGAATGATTACAATACAATAAAAAACTTAATATTGGAACAAAGAGAAACAAGGTAAAAAATTTTAATGTTTTATAGGTAGCCTAATTAATTTTAGGCTACTCGTTAAGAGATTAAAAATATTTTTTATCAGCATTGGAGTAATAATAGGTTCTGAAAGTGAAGAAAATAAACTGATAGTAAAAGCTGGAGTAGAGGAGCCAAATTATTCTAATGTAGCTGATTATAAAAAGACTGTTAATAATAAAATAAAAAAAGTATATGATGATGCTGTAAGTGAAGGATTAAGTAAAGATAAAGTAACTGAAAAAGTAGTAAAGGCCATAGATGATATAAAAAATGATTTGCAAACAGGGAAGTTAAAAATAAATAATGCAAAATAATAAGGAGGAAATTAAATGAAAGTATATAAAATTGATTTTAGTTTTGATAATAATGAACCTGTATTTGGAGCAAAAGAAAATTTTAAAATAGAAAATTCTAAGTTTACAAAAGAAGAAATAGTAGATTTTTTAAATTGGATTGATATTAATGACTTTTCTTTAATGGATGAAATAAAAATGAGAGAAAGAAGAAACATGTCAATAAGTGATTTGAAAATATATATTAATTTAATGACAGAAGATAAAATTTCTGAATTACCAGATATGATGTATATTGCAGGATTTGGAGAAACAATACTATTATCAGAAAAAGCAAAAGAGTATATTCCAAAAAAATATAAGGATAAAAATATTGAATATATAGAAGTTTATTATAAAAATATTCCATTGTATATTATGAATGTAATGGAAAGTGAAGAATGTTATGTAAAAGGATCTCCTGAAATAGATGACCAATATATGCTTGATTTTTCAAAAATAAAAGATAATGATATTTTTAGAGCTAGAGAGGTTGGAAACTTCAAACGTGCTATTTTAGGAATCTATTGTAATGAAAATTTTAAAAAATATATAGAAAAGAGTGATTTAAAAGGATATAAGTTTATAGAAATCAGAGATATAAATGATGGTATTCCAATGCAAGAAGAGAAGGAAGAATATATTTTCAAAGAAGAGCCTACAAGAGAACTTTATCCAAATGGGAATTTAAAATATGAAGGAACTATTTGGAAAGGATATAGGATAAATAAATGGAGATATTTTCATGAGGATGGAAGTCTTGAGATGGAAGGAAATTTTGGTGGAAAAGATGCCGAGATATTGGAAATAGGAGAACAAACAGGAGAATGGAAATATTACTATAAAAATGGAAATATTAAAACAATAGGGTATTTTAAAAAAGGGAAGAAAAAGGGAATATTTAAAACTTATGATGAGGCAGATGGTTCATTATGGTTGGAACAATACTATGAAACAGGAGGAGAAAATGAATTAATAAAATGTAAATTCTATTATAAAAATGGGCAGATAGAAAAAGAAGGAACTGCATATGAAAGAAATAACTGGGAAATTTCAGGGAAATGGAAATATTATGATATGCAGGGAAATCTAAAAAAGATAGAAATTTATGATAAAAACGATTTAATTGAAACAAAAACATTTGATTAATATTTTATAGGCAGTCCAATTAGTTTGGGCTGCTCAATGAAATATTAAAAAATATTCAACAATAGAGAACTTGAAATATCAGAAGAAAGAAAACATTAATATAGACTTACTAAATTTATAAGAAAGGCTAAAAAATTTACCAAAGCCAAAAAGGATTCTCAAGAAATTCCTTTCAGAAGAAATACACCAAATACAATCAGGTATATAAAAAATAGAAGAGATATTGATTTAACTCCAACTTCTTTTGCAATTATAGAAGTCTGGCCACTTACTCATTCTTTTTCAAGGAGATATAATTTCATTTGGAAAATACATTTAAATAAAAAATAAATTAAAAGGTGGAAGAAATTATGAATATAAAATTTGGAATTTTTGGTAAAAAAAAGCTTATAGAAATTGATGAAAATCTATATAAATATATTTTTGATTCTTTAAAATGGGCGAATTCATATTATAATAAAAAGATGACAGTAAAAGGGATAAATTTAAAAGGAGATACTTACTTTGATAAAAATGGAGTGGAAGAATTAAGAGGGATTATTAAAGCATGGATTGAAATTTTTTCTTATTCACCTGAAAATTTTATTTTATATGGAGATTATAATTTAGAAGACAATGCTTATCAAGAAAATTCTTTTATTAAAAAAAATATTTTAAACCAATTAAAAGAATTAATCGAAAAAATAGATGAAGCAAATTTAAAAAATGAATTGTTAGTTTGTACTATAGAAAATTATTAAAAAAGGAGAGATTTATGTTAATACATTGTTTTAAAATATTAGGAGAAAAAGATGAAATCTACATAGAAGATAATATCATTTTATATATTTGTGGAACTTTAAAGTGGATAGATACTTATAATGATGAAAAATTATTACAGCTAAATAAGGGGATTAATTACTATGGAATTACCTATTTTGATGTTAAAGGGATTATTCATCTGAAAAAAATTTTACTTGGATGGAAAAAGCTTTTTCAAAAAGCTCCTTCATATTTTAGACTAACAGGTTTATTTTGCTTTAATATCAATAAAAGAGAAAGAATTCCCTACTTAAAGCAAGAACTTTTATCCCAGTTGAATTCTTTAATTAACTTGTGTGAAATTGCAATAAAACAAGAGAAAATTATTTATCATGGTGGAATATAGAAAATTAAAAATAAAAAATGCTGAATAAAAGATACCTAAGTTATATTTTCATCCATTCCTTCTTTAATTAATTTTTTAAAAATCATATATGTGTGATATGATAAAAATAAATTTATTGTAAGAAGGAGAAGAATGAATAGGGTATTATTAGTTGATGATGACGAGAAATTTCTTGAAGTATATTCAGAAATACTGATTTCTAATGGTTATGAAACTGCAACTGCATCCTCTGGGGAGGAATGTTTAAAAAAGCTTAGAGCTGAGTTTTTTAATATTGTAATTATAGATGTTCTTATGCCTGTTATGAATGGAATAGAGCTGTTAAAACTAATTCAGCAGGAATATTCTTCTTTGATAGTGCTGGTGTTGACAGGGGAAGGATCTATCTCTGGAGCAGTAGAAGCTATGGAATTGGGAGCTTTTACATATATGCTCAAACCGTTAGAAATAGAAGTGCTTCTTCAGAATTTAAAGAGAGCTGAACAATTTTATATATTAAACTCGGAAAATATAAGCTTAAAAAACAGGCTTCCTATTAATAATAAAACTATGCTTTTAGGAGAAAGTGCCTTTATTAAAGAGACTATAAAACAGATAGAACAGGTTTCTTCTACAAATTCCTCAGTTCTCATAACTGGAGAGAGTGGAACAGGAAAAGAGATTATTGCAGATTTAATTCATTCTTATGGAAAACGAGCTTTAGGACCTTTAGTAAAAGTAAACTGTGGAGCTTTGAGTGAATCTTTATTGGAAAGTGAGCTTTTTGGTTATGAAAAAGGAGCTTTCACAGGTGCTACAGCAAGAAAAATAGGATTTTTTGAACTTAGTAATGGGGGAACTTTATTTTTAGACGAGATAGGTGATATGTCAGCTAATTTACAACAGAAACTTTTGAGGGTTATTCAGGAAAAAACTTTTGAAAGAGTAGGGAGTACACAGGTAATTAGAAGTGACTTCAGACTTATATGTGCTACTAATAAAGATTTAAGAGAAGAGATAAAAAAGGGTAATTTTAGAGAGGATCTCTTTTACAGAATTAATGTAATTCCTATAAAGACAGTGCCTTTAAGGAGGAGAAAAGAGGATATTCCTGTATTGCTTGAATACTATATTTCATACTTTTGTCGTGAAATGAATAAACATGTTTTTAAAATAACAGATGAAGCACTGGAAGATTTGATGAATTATGAATGGCTGGGAAATGTAAGAGAAGTAAAAAATTTCTGTGAGCGTTTAACTGTTTTTTCAAATGGGAATGATGTATCCACTAAGGTGATAAAAAATTATATAGAAGGAGATACAGTCTGGGAAAATACACACTCTAATTCTACTTACAAGGAAGCTGAAAAAGATTTTCAATACAATTTTCTTTTAAAAAAATTAGAGGAAAATAATTGGAATATTTCTAAAACTGCTGAGATACTGAAAATTTCAAGGAAAACTTTGCAGTTAAAGATTAAAGAATTAAAAATAAGAGAGTGTAACATATCTTGACCTGGGATAGGAAAAAAATTATACAGCTGTGGGAAGAAAATAATTTAAAAGAAGTATGCAATATATTTTGCATACTTTTTTAGTTTTTATATTGAAAATTGGATGGATTGTTATCTTGGCATATTTTTTGCTTATATACTACTATATAAAGATTGAGGAAGGAAATTATGAAAAAGCTTAAAAGGCGTTCTTTTGTTTCGCAAATGTTATTTTTATTTATTTTGTTTCATTTAATATCTGTCATATTATTTAGTTATTTTTTATTTCAGCAGGATAGAAAGCAATCAAATGAAAATCTGGAAGACACGCTAAATGAAATTGTGAGAGAGAAATCTCAATTAATATCTCTAGTTATAGAAAGAATTGAAAATGAAGCAGAAAATCTTGCTAGATGGACAGAAAATTATTTAGAAGATGAAGAGATTACAAAATTATCTGATGAGTATTATACATCTGAAAGAGGAGTTTTAGTCAGGAAAGATAAAAATAGACTTGAAAAAGGTTCATCTGTTTTTCTGCCTAAAAATCAGAAAATTGATGAAAAAATGATTTCAATGATTATGCAGTCAGAAAAATTAGATGTTCAATTTAGGCAGGCTGCTAAAAATATTCCATACATATCATGGCAAGCTATTCCAATGCTTAATGGATTTTTAAGGGTTTATCCTTATTCTGAAATGAATATGTATTCTTCAGAACATATGCAGTTGAATGACCCATTTTATATAGAGGCATTGAAGCAGAGTTCCAGTAAAAAATCAATATGGTCAGAACCATATCTTGATTTTATGGGAACTGGCTGGTGTATTACCTGCACTCATCCGATATATGTAAATGATGAGGTAATTGGTTTTACAAGTATAGATGTAAATTTTGAAACTATTCAAAAAGATTTTATGGAAGACTTCAGACTTGGAAAGTCAGGAATTTCTTTTCTTTTATATAATTCAGGGGAAATCATATATCATCCTGGGGTTCCTCTTTCTTCTAAAACTAAAGGGGATCTGGCTCGAATCAATATAATAAAGGATACAAATCTAAGTCCTGAATACAAGAAAGCTCTGGAAAAAGTAGTAAGAGACAAGAGCGGAGTAGTTAGATACAAAGATGGAAGTACAGAAAATGTAATAGTATATTCTTCAATAGAGGGGCTCCCTTGGAAAATAGCAGTAGAAGTTGATCAGAATGAATTTGCTTCAATTAAAATTTTTACATGGAAGTCACTGCTCTATCTAGTAGGGTTATCTACCATACTTCTTTTCTTTTTTACATATTTTTTATTGAAAAATTATTCAAAACCAGTTCTTTCTCTAGTAGGAAGAGCGAGAAAAATATCAGAAGGTAATTATGAAATAAATGCAAGTGATTTCTATTATGATGAGATCAATGAATTGTCTATGGCATTTGATTCGATGAGATTGAGCATAAAGGCATATATTGATGAACTTATACAAAAAAATACAGAAATAAAAACGATATTTAATAGTATAGGCGGACTTCTAATGATTGTTGATAGTGAGTACAGAATACTTTTGCTCAATGAAAAAGGACTTCAGTTAATAGGAAAAAGCCTGACAGAGGTTGTGGGGAAAAAATGCTATGATGTGATTGCTGCCCAAAGCTGTATCTGTCCAGAGTGCAAATTAAAAAAAGTTATGGAAGAAGGAAGAGAAGATATCTCCATCATTCCAATAAAAGATAAAATATTTGAAATATCCTATTATCCAATTAATGGAAAAGAAAAAAATTCAAGGGAAGTTGTAGTATACAGCTATGATATAACTGAAAGAATTATTATAGAAAAAGAACTTTCCCAGAAAGAAAAAATGGCAGGAATAGGGCAGCTGTCTTCAGCTATTGCCCATGAGTTGAAAACTCCAATTGCTGTTATAAAGGGTTCTGTATATTTACTGAGAAATTATATGAAAAACATAGAAAATAAAAAAATAGAAAATCAGCTCAATATAATAAATGAGACATTATCTGAAGCAGAAGAGATAATAATGAATCTTCTTGACTATTCAAGAATTTCCAAGCTGGAAGAGAGGGAAATTGATATAGAAAAATTAATAGAACAGATAATATTTATTTCAAGAAAAGAAAGTTCTCGTATAAATGTAAAAATAGAAAGAAACTTTTCTCACTCTCCATTTATCTATAAGGGAAAAGTTGAGCCAATTAAACAGGTATTTTTAAATATCTTCACTAATGCATTAACAGCACTAAAGAATGGAGGGAATTTATTAATAGAAGGAAAAAATATAATGAGAAACCAGAAAGAATATATTATTGTATCAATTATTGATGATGGACCTGGAATTGATGATAAGATTAAAGCCACTATATTTGACCCATTTGTTACAACGTCTTCAGATTCTTTAAATACAGGTTTGGGATTGTGGATTACTAAGAAAATCTTAGAAAATATGAATGGAGATATTGAAATCTCAAGTACAAAAGGTTCAGGAACAGCTGTTCATATTTTTCTGCCTGTGAACTAATATCTATATAGCTTTTAACATCAGGAAAAAATAAATATATTTAGGAGGAGATTTATGAAAGTTAACAAAAAGTATCTGTCATTCTATTATCAAGATATGGAAGAAATTCCTGACATTGTTTTAAACCCTAAGAAAACAGCTCTGTTGATTGTAGATATGCAGAAAGAGTTTGTATCAAGAGAGATAGGGGAAGCAATAGTGTATAAAGAAAGAGGAGATTGGGAAAGATGGCTTCCTTTTCATGATAGGCTAGATGATATAGTAATTCCCAATACAGTAAAATTATTAGATTTTTTTAGAAAAAATGATATGTATGTAACTTTTGGGCGTATTGCATGTCTTCATCCGAAGGGAGATGACAGAGCTCCTGTTCAAAAAACTGAGGGGTGGAATGGTATATTTCTTCATGTAGACTCAGTTGAAGCTGAAATGATAGATGAACTAAAGCCATTAAAAGGAGAAATAGTTGTAAATAAGACTACTGACAGCGTTCTAAATAGTACCAGTTATGAAAGAATGCTCTGCAATATGGGAGTAGAAACAGTAATAGTTACTGGAATAGTAACAGATCAATGTGTAGCTGGAACTGTAAGAAGTCTTGCTGATGCCAGTTTTAAAGTAATATGTGTAGAGGACTGCTGTGCAGCTCCAGATATAAAGCTTCATGATGATGAACTTAGAATAATGAATATAATTTATTGTAATGTACTTTCCACTGATGAAACGCTAGAAGTATTACAAAAAAATATGTAATCAATTTAAAAGGAGGAAAGACATGGGGGAAACAAATGGCTTAAAAAAAGAATTATCATTAACAAGTTTGATTGCAATGGCTTCTGGTGGTATGGTTGCTGCATGGATGGTGGAAATAAGATATTGGTTTGAGTTGACAGGGGTTACATCTGCCTTGGCATTATTAGTATGTGCATTGCTCATACTGCCTTTATGTTTTATTTATACTGAAATGACTGCAATGCTTCCATATGCTGGGGGAGCTAATATATGGGCAACTAATGCATTTAATTGGGATGCAGGTTTCTTTACTTGCTGGGCGTTGCTGCTGCTGTATATTATGGCTATGCCTACTGTTACCTATGGAATAGCCAGTATGCTGACATATTTTTTTCCTGTATCATTTATGCAGACTAAAATACTTGCAGTGGTCTTAACGACGGGAGCATATTTTTTAGCTAATAGAGAGCTGAAGATTCTGGCAAAAATTCAAGGGATTCTTTATTGGAGTACTCTTGTTGTTTCAGTAGGGGCTTCTTTGATATTTATATTTAATGGTAATTGGAGTATAGAAGTAATGAAGCCTTTCTTCCCTATGGGGAGCAAGGGATTCACAGCTGCAATAGCCCTGTTAATGATGAAATTCATAGGATTTGACTTGATACCTCAATTATCTGAAGAAACAAATTTTCCTAAGAATAAGCTTTGGATAGCTTTTATAGGTGCTATCGGACTTACTGTATTAATCTATGGAATGGCAGTAATTGGGGTTGGGGGAATATTTACAACAAATCAAATAATAAATACAGATGTAGTAGACCCAAGAGTAGCAGATTATATAGGAAAACATTGGCTTGCTATAATTATTGTAATTATGGGATGCTTAGTGTGCATAACAACAATTCCAGGCTTTTGGCTGTCTGCTTCAAGAACTTTATATGGAGCTTCTAAACAGCATCAAATGACAAGACTTTTTGGAGTTCTTAATAAAGAAGGGCAGCCTATAAATGCAAATATTACAGTTGGAGTACTTGCTATGTTTTTTACTGTATTTGCACCAGATAAATGGGTAAATTATATTTATACAATCTATGGGATTACGGCTGGAATTGTATATTTTATAGTTACAATATCTTTTGTTTCATTAAGAATAAAGAAACCTCAATGGAACAGACCATATAAAGTAAAAGTATGGCCTTTAGTTGCACTGATAAGTTGTTGTTTTACACTATGGGTTATTTATACATGCTTTGGAGAGATAAGCTCAGGAAGTCTTCTAGTACTGGGAATATATTTTTCAGGAGGGATACTTATGTGGATCTATGCTAAGATAATGCAAAAGAAAAAGCCTGTTGAATGGAAAAAGATAATTATTTCTCCTGATACGGATATTTCAGAAGAAGAAATTCTAAATAATTAGAGACAAATTGTAAATAATATTAATTTATTCTTAAGTAAAAAAATTCAGCCCATGTATCTTTAGAAATGAATATTCTAAATTTTATGGGCTTTTTATATTTTTATCTAAAAAAAAATAATTAAGATGAATAATGTGAATTATAACCTTAGAAAATAGTTTGAAATATATTACAAAACATCAATAATAATTTTTTAAATAGTGATGAAATCTAGTATAATAATATTGAGTAATAAAATAATTGTATTCAGAGAGAATAGTGAGGGATTTATGAAAATATATGACTTAACACATGAAATAAAAAATAATATGACTGCATATTGTGATGCAGAAAAACCAAACATTAAACCTCTTTTTTCATATGAAAAAGATAATTTCAATGTAACATGTTTAGGTCTAACTTCACATCTTGGGACTCATTTAGATGTTCCTCTTCATTTAATAGAAAATGGAAGGAATATCTGTGATTTTCCAGTTGATACATTTTGGGGAAAAGGGCTATGTATTTCTTTTGAAAATTTAGAAAACTTTGATTTTGATTTCATTAAAAATATTGACTATCTACTGATTTATACTGGATGGGATAAATATTGGGATAAGGAAGATTATTTTAAAGACTATCCAATTATTTCAAAAGAAATAGTTGAAAAAATAGCAAATTCTCATTTAAAAGGAATTGGAATAGATTGTATTTCCCCAGACAGCTATGATTCTAAAGAAATGGGAAATCATAAACTCCTTCTAGCAGCTGATAAGATAATAGTAGAGAATTTGTGTGAATTAGAAAATATTTTAAATAAAGAATTTTATTTTTCATGTATTCCTTTAAAAACAGCAATAGATGGATGTCCTATTAGAGCTGTTGCTATAGAAATGTAAAAGATATAATAACTTTGATTTCATCTTTTTAGGTAGTAAAGTCTTATAAAAATAAATATTTTTAAATTTTGAAGCCTCAGATAGTATTTCTGGGGTTTTTATTATATTTTTTATTTATAACCTACAATTTAAATTATATATTTATATAATTAAAGTGATTTAGAATTTGTATAATATGAAAAAATTGGGTTACAAGAATATTAATAACTTTTAAAAGTATACGTTTCAATATTTATGTATATAAAATAACCAAAAGATGATAATATTTAAAATATACGATTAAAATATAGTTTGTACTCTTTGATATATTAAAAAGTATATATTTAGAATAAAAATAGAATTAATTTAAAAAAATATAAAAATGAGAGAGAAAATATATAAATAAAGATGAAAGCTATAAAAAAGATTTTTTTAAATTAAAAGCAGTTAAATATATATTTTAAAAAAATTAAAAAATATATAGTAAAGATTTTGTTGGGAGAGATTTTATGAAAATCAAGGGGATCTATTTTGGAATTTTTCTAATATTTAGTTACTGTGTTCATGCCAACCAACAAGAGTTAAATAGGGAAGAAAGAAGAAAGCAGGCAGAAGAGATAAGGAAATTAGAAAAGAGTGAAATAAAAGATGAAGTCAAATTAAATGATATAGAAGAAGATATTCAAGCTATAGGAAGTGAAATAAGGGATATTTTTATTGAAGAAAATACTATTTTGAAAAAAAATCAAATTGAACCTTTAAAAAAAAGATATATAGGAAAAAAAGGTGGAAAAAGTATTTTGAATTTGATGAAAGAGCTTGAAAATCTATATCTTGAAGAAGGATATATTTCTGTCAGAGTAAAAATAGACATGGAGAAATCAAATATACCAGAGGGAAGAATATTTTTAAAGGTGATAGAAGGCCATGTAGAAGATATCCGGTTTAAAGATGAAAAAAATCAGGACAAATTAAAAATTTTTACTTCTTTTCCAATAAGCAGAGGGCAAATATTAAATATAAATGACCTCGACCAAGGGATAGACAACCTTAATTCTGTATCTTCCAACAATGCAAGGCTAGACATAACAGCTGGAGACAAATTAGGTGGGAGTATTGTAGAAATTGATAATCATAAGACAAAAAAGATATCTGGAGCCATAAACTATAATGACTTGGGGCAGAAATCTACTGGGAAGGACAGAATAAAATTTTCTCTTATTTTTGATGATGTTTTAGGAATAAACGATTCTTTTGCCAGTACTTATCAGCGTAAGCTTGGAAATAATAGAAAATACAAGGATAATGAGAATTTTTCTTTTTATTATAGAGTTCCAATTAAATACTGGGAATTTTCAATATCAAAGGATCAATCAGAATATCTTTCTACAATAGAGTCTTTTGCTCATACTTATGAAATAACAGGAGTCTCAAAAAATATAAATTACTCAGCAAGAAGAATAATAAAGAGAAACAGTGATGGAAAAACTTCTGTGGGAGTAACTTTGACAAATAAAGAAACTAAGAACTATTTTGATGGAATAAAATTAATAACAAGTTCAAGAAAACTTTCAATATTAAAAGCAGACATCAGCCATAATAGAAGGCTTTACAATGGAGTTTTTTATGGAAGTTTAACTTACCATGAAGGAATAAAAAAATTTGGAGCAGAAAGAGATGAAAATAAAGGTGATTATTCTCCAAGAGCTCAATTTCAAAAATATACAGCGGATTTAAGCTGGTATAAACCTTTTATGATAAAGGAGCAAAGGTTCTCATACAGAGTTTCTTTCAGCGGGCAGTATTCAGATGATATACTTTATTCTTCAGAAAAACTGGGAATAGGTGATGATACTACTGTGAGAGGTTTTAAAGAAAACTCAATAATGGGAGATAAGGGTTTTTATTTAAGAAATGAGATTGGATACAGTTATAAATTTTTAGAACCATTTATAGCATATGATTATGGAAGAGTAAAAGATGTATATAAAGATGATTATTATGAGAAAAATGGAAGTGAAATGAGTGGAGCAACTATTGGTGTAAGAATGTATTTAAACAACTTTGATATGAGTTTTTCATATTCAAAGCCTTTGACAGCTCCCGCATATATAAAGAAAAATACACATGAGATATATTTTAGTATGAGTGCAAGATTTTAAACATTTTAAGGGGGAAAATTAAAATGGAGATATTAAAAAATAAGCTGCTGAAAAGATTAATAATCTATATTTACGTCTTTTTTAGTATCTTTACACATTCTGTAATGGGTGCAGCAACAGTAGTTGATCAAAATAGAAGTCAGCAAACAAACGTAGAAAGAGCACCAAATGGTGTTCCTATAGTAAATATAAATGCTCCTAATAAAAATGGAGTTTCTCATAACTATTTTGAAGAATATAATGTTGGAAAAGAAGGAATACTATTAAATAACAGCAGTAAAGAAAATAATAAAACTCAATTGGGAGGTATTATTCAAGGAAATTCCAATTTGAAAGGAAGAGAAGCTGATGTTATTTTAACAGAGGTCACTGGTGTAAATAGAAGTAAAATAGAAGGATATACTGAAATTGTTGGGAAATCTGCTGAATATATTCTGGCAAACCCAAATGGAATATATCTAAATGGAGCAGGGTTTATAAATACCCCTAGAGTAATACTTACAACTGGAAAATCTATAACAGATGAACTTGGAGATCTGCAAGGTTTTGATATAGATGATGGAACAGTAGTAGTAGGTGGGCAGGGAATAGATGGAAAAAATGTAAGAATGGTAGATATTGTTTCAAGAACAGCAGAGCTCAATGGTGCAGTACATGGTGGAGAAGAGGTAAATATTGTTCTGGGAAGAAATGAGTATAACCATAAAACAAGAGAAGTAAAGGTTAAGGCAGAAAAAGAGGGAGATAAACCTAAGGTGGCTCTAGATGCAAAAGCATTGGGGTCTCTTTATGCTGGAAGAATATATCTTCAAAGTACAGAAAAAGGTGTTGGAGTAAACAGTCAGGGAGAGATGCTGGCAGGGTCGGGAGATCTGGAAATAGATGTCAATGGAGATCTGATATTGAAAGATGCTCAGGCAAAGAACGATATAAATATTAAAGCAGAGAATGTAAAAATACAGGAGAGAGCTGTTGCAGAAAATAGTATTGATATAAATTCAAAGGATATAGTAAATACTGGAAATATATCTTCAAATAAAAACATAACAATAAAAAGTTCTAATGTTGAAAACAAAGGAAATATATCTTCTAAAAATATAAATATATCCAATGAAGAAAAAATTGTCAATGCTGGAAAAATATCAGGAGATAATGTACTAATAACTTCAAAAGATATGGATAATAAAGAACTTATTGCAGAAAATGCAGATATTGCATTAAGTGGAAATTTAAGAAATGAATCATTAAAAACAGTAGAGAATTTAAATATTAAAGCAAAAAATATAGAAAATACAGGGACAATAGCTGCTAATAAAAAAGTAAAAATAGAAAGTGCCAATCTTACAAATAAGGGAAATATTACAGGGGAAAGTATAGAAATAAAAAATGAAGGTAATATTTTAAATGAAAAGAATATTGTCTCTTTATCAATAGATATAACTTCAAAGTCTCTATACAATAATGGAGTTATTCAAGGTGATGTTTTAACTTTAAAAATTACAGATTACTTGGAAAATAGTGGAAATATAACAGGAAAAACAATTAAATTAAATGCAGAACAAATATTAAATAAAGGAACTCTCTATGGAGAAGATCACCTCACTCTCACAGCTTCTAAATATATAAATGAGAATATTGGAATGATAGCAGGAGGGCAGATTTTTCTAAATGGAATTGGAGATAATGCTGGAAATATACAGGGAGACAAGGTAAACCTTACAGGAACAAGTATTAAAAATAGCGGAAATATAACAGGAGAAGGTACACTGAATATCAATGCTGATTTGGAAAATAGTGGAACTGTTCAAGGAAAAAATTTGGTAGCAATAATTGGAGATGTAAATAATAGTAAAGATATAAAGAGTGAAAAAGAATTGAATATATCTGGAAATATAATAAACACTGGGTATATCTATGGTGAAAATCTGGATATAATTGGAAATGTTGATAATAACGGAGATATATTGTCTCTTCTAAATATGAAGATAACAGGGAATGTAACTAATAATAAAAATATAAATAGTGGGAATAAGCTTGTTCTATTAAGTGATAATATTTTAAATAATGACAAGATATCTGCTTTGGAACTTTTAATTAATGGAAATAAGCTTGTGAATAATGGGTTGATAACTTCAGATAATGGAGTCTTGAATATTTATGAACTGGAAAATTATGGAACTATCTATGGAAAGAGCAGTATTACTATTTCTGGAAATAAGATTTTAAATGCTAAACTTATTCAAAGTTCAAATAATCTCTATTTAATTTCAAAAAATATAATTAATAAAGGAGATATATTCTCAGGAAATAATATGAACATTACATCTCAATTTTTTAATAACAGCGGTAGAATAATAGGAGATGGGGATTTAATATTTGATACTGATAATTCTATTGAAAATTCTAATTTAATTCAAGGAAATAATATAACCCTTAAAGAAATAGATAACAGTGGAAAACTTCTTGCAAAAGAAAAAATAAAGTTATCTAAAGCAAGAAACAGTGGAACTATTTCTGCTATGAAAAGTTTTGAAGGAGAAGGACTGCTGAATTTCCTTTTTGGAAAACTTATTCTCGGGGAGCATTTGAGCCTTGAAAAAGAATTGCTCAATGAAGGAATTATTTCAATAAAAGGAGATATAGCAGCAGAGAATGTCTCTAATACAGGAAGCATAATTTCTGAAGGGAATATAGTATTAAAAGAATTAAATAACAACGCTGGAACAATAGAGGGGAAAAATATAAATATAGAAAATACTGGAACTCTTAATAATCAATTGGGAAATATAAAAGTATTTGATAATGATTCTGTACTATACATTCAGGCAGAAAATATTCAAAATGTTGATGGCAAAATACAATCACAAGGGCAGCTTGAACTTAATATTTTTAATTCTTTTACACTGGAAGGAAACTATACAGGAAATAATCTTTTAAAAATAACAGCAATATCTCTTAGTACAAATACAGATATAGAAAATGGAGGAGATATAGTCCTTAACCTGTCAGGAGATTTTTTAAATAATAATAAGTTTATCAGTAGAAATAATATAACTGTAAATGCAATGAATTTAATAAATAACAAAACCTTGGGAAGTGCAGGAGGTTTTACTGCTGATCTTTCAGAAAAGATGGATAATTTTGGCAGCATTATTCTAGGAAATAGAGATAATATGATAACAGCTGCTGAAAATATAAATAACAGTGGATATTTAACTTCACAGAATAATCTTACTATAAACTCAAAAGATTTGATAAATAATGGACAGATAGCTTCAGGAAATATATTAACTTTAAATTCAGAAAATATATTGAATGGAAATTATTCGTTAATATATTCAAATAATGATATGATGATAACACTCAAAGAAGATTTTATCAATAACAAGGGAGAGGTACACTCTGGAAATAATATAGAGATAAAAGCTTTAGGGAAAGTACAGAATAATGCAGGAATTATAGAAGCTATAGGAGATATCTATATAGAGGTGGCACAAATTGAAAATTTAGGAGAAATTACAGTAAATTATTCTGCTGCTGGGGGAACTTCTACGAATTATATAAAAAATATGGCATATATTTCATCAGGAAAAGATATTACTCTAAAGACTACAGGAGATGTAGTAAATAGAGAGGGGAATATTTTAGCAGGAAGAGATATAAAGATAACAGCATATAAATTGATAAATGGAAATATTCGAGATGGTGAGAGCAATAATTTGATTAACTATAAATATTCTTTTTCTGGAAATGAAACTGATAGAATAACTAAAATATCAGCAGGAAATAATATAAATATATCTGCTATAGAAATAGGAGATGGGATTTTATTAACTGAAACAAATGTAGTAAACGACAGGTATATGAGTATAGAGCAGGTAATTTTAAATAGCAGTAATATAGAAAAAACTGGAACAATCGATATTGAAAGCTATATTACAATTCCCGAGGGAGATAAAGGACTGTTCGTTGTAGCAAAAGATTCAATTAATTCAAAAAATATTTTAGTAAGTGCTGAAGAGAAAAAAGATGTAGGAAAAGAAGAAATATTAAGTAGAGACAACTATGTTTTAAATGATAAAATTCCTGAATTTACATATTTGATAGAAACAAATGTGAAATTTATAGATATGAGCTATTATCTTGGTTCAGATTATTTCTTTAGGAAAATAGGATATAACCCAGAAAGAGAAGTCAGACTTTTGGGAGATGCTTTTTATGAGTCGAGAATAGTAAACAGAGCTATTTTTGAAAATACTGGGAAAAGGTATTTAAATGGAGCTGCAAATGAAAAAGAACAGATGCAGATACTATTAGATAATTCTGTAAAAGCTATGGAAGATTTTAGCTTATCTATTGGAATAGCCCTTACAAAAGAGCAGATAAACAATCTTAAAAATGATATTATCTGGTATGTAGAGGAAGAGGTAAATGGAGTAAAAGTTTTAGTTCCAAAGATATATCTTTCTAAAGAAACTCTTGCTTCACTTGTGGACAGTAAAATAGATGTAGTAGTGGAAAATGAAACAACTATTCAGCAGATGAAGTAAGCAGCATAAAATCTGAAGAAGAAAAATTGCAGCAGCTATCAAGCTTAATACAAACTGTAGATATTTATTATGAAAAATATAAAAAAACTAAGGGGCTGTTATAAATTACTAATTTATACAGCCCCTAAAAACTATTCTAATACTTTTTTTAGTTTTTCACCAATTGTATGAATAAGTGGTCGTTTTGAAATAGTTTCTACAAAAGAGTTTTCACTTAATTTTTTTATATATCCTTTAAGTTTGTATGGACTTAGGTTAATATAGCTGCATAGTTCACTGTCCTTTAAAGGTGAACTAGAGAAAATATAGTTTTGAGTTAAAATAAAAAGAATATCTGATTCTTCGGTACTTAATTTTAGTTCTTCAATATAATTGAGTGCATATTCTAATTTTAAACGTTTTTTATCTAACATACCTATAATATTTTCTTGACCTTGAATAATGATTTCTAACATTCCTTCTATAAAAAAAGTTAATTCCCCACAATTTTTAGATTCAGAGGTTTCTAAAAGTAGTTTTAAATATTTTTCCTTATTTAAGAAAATAGCATAAGAAAGGGAAAGTCCTGTGAGAATATCTAACTTTCTAGCTAAATAAATTGAAAATAAAAAACGACCAAATCTGCCATTTCCATCATAAAAAGGATGAATATATTCAAAGTAATAATGAGTTATACAAGCTTTGATAAGACAATTAACATTATTGAAGTTCATAAATTGAATTAAGTCATTGAGCTGTGAAATAATAGTATCTTCTGATAATGCTCCTGAATGAATTTTTTTTATGCCATCTTGGATATACACTGGGTTTTTTCTAAAAAGCTTTCCATCTAATTCATTTTCTGGGTTTTTTAATATATCCTCTTTAAAGATATCGTCATATATCTTTCTTATTTCTTCGACTGAATTTATTTTTTCTAAATTTCCTTCTGTTATCTCTTTATATTTATTTACTATTCCTGAAAATCTTGCCTTTTTAGTATTCATACTTTCACTAATATCTTTTTTAGTACTTACAACACCTTCAATTTTATTAGTTTTTATTATCTCATTGATCATAACTTCATTTATACATTTATTTTGAGCTATATAGGGCAATTGAGTAAAAATATCTGTAATTTTTTTACTATTAGAAAAAATTCGCTCTTCTGAAAGTAAAATATTATTTATAGGTAAATAAAATAAATTATACTTTTCATTTGAAAGTTTTTCACCTTTTATTATAGGAGATATGACTAACTCTGTTTTTAAAGTGCATGGATTTTCAAGTCTTTTGTTCAGCTCTTCCTCAATATTATATTTTTTATAATATAATGTTTTTAGGTCTTGATATATCATAAATTTCCTCCTATAATTAAAAATGAACATTTTTTTAATTTTATAATATATAATATCATGTTCTATATAAAAAATATACTATTTTTTAAATTAACAGCGTTATATGTAGTTATTAAAATTATTGAATAAAATTTTATTTTTTTATTAGAAAAAAAGAAAATATAAACTTGAGGAGAATGTTTATATAAGCGTTTTAAATTATTGAGTTTATGAAATTTTTTGAAATAATAAAAAGATTAAAAAATAATTGTAGATTTTCTTATATTATCATAGTTTTTAATGGTAACTGGTAAAATATAATTTTCAGGGATTATTATTTTTTTATTCAGATTTACAATAGCAGCATAGAGGATTTTTCCTTCAGTAACATCAAGAGGAAGTTCAGCAACACAATTGACAGCACCAAGAGGCCCACTGCTTTTTCCATAGTTATACCACAGCTTCAGACTGAATTTTTCCCAAGCAGGTGTTTTTAATTTTTCTTTTAAATCTCCTATGTTATCTCTGATTTTTTTCAGAAATTCATAATCATTTTTTAATCCTTCATCAAGAGAGTAAAAAATAAAATTAAATTTTACTTTTTCATTTACTTTTTCTGATATGATATAAATATTTGTTTCACATTTTTTAGAAGAAAACCATCCCATAATTAAAACCTCCATTTTTTTATACTATAATAACAATTGGGAGGAAATATGTCTATATAGTATTGGTTGCCTTTTGGCATGTTCTAGTTGACTTTTAGCAAATGAAGATGAATATTGTTTAAATAAATAAAAAATATAGGATGTTTTATTAAAAGGGGGATAGACTATGAAGAAGATTTTATTTTTGACTTTATTTTTTGCAGTTGTTAGTTTGAGCTTTTCTAAAGAGTTATTTTTAAAAAAGATAGAATTGGAAAAAATAAAAAGTATTCTTGTAAATGATGGCTTTGTTTTTAATGATGAAAATACGTATTATTTTTTTGAAAAAAGAAATGGCAAGCTTAGTGAAAAAATAGATATTTTATTAAAAGATAAAGAAACTCCTTACGGAATAGGGATAATTGTATCATGCTATAAATTAGAAACAAATCAAGTGGAGCTTAAAAAGAGATTGATAAGCTTAGTTGAAGAATTAAATGAAGGAATTATTGATAAAGATTTAAAAGATAAAATAATAGATTCTTTAAATAAGATACCAGAAGCTCCAGCTCAAGATGAACTTGATATAATACCTTATATGAAAAAGACAAATAGTGTATATAAAAATGGAGATTACTATATAATAACAGCCAGCAGAGAAAGTGAAAAGAATATAAAAATTATTTTTGAACCATACTCTTATAAATAGAGAAAATAAGTATAATGGACTACATAAGGTTTTTAATGTATAAAGTAGATAGAATTTCAAATAAAAAAAGCCCATATTGAATTTAATTATTCATACAGGCTTTTTTATAATACCTAGAAGAATTAAGATAACCAGATAACTCCGCCAGGACCAACTGGAAGATTGAATGTCATCCAAATAACTATCTGAATTATGAATATACAAAGGAATGTAAAAGAGTAAGGAAGCATAGCTGCAAATAAAGTACCCATTCCTGTATTTTTATCATATTTCTGAGCTGTTGTAAGTAATATAGCAAAGTAAGCAAATAATGGAGTAAGATGGTTAGTAGAACAATCTCCCAATCTATATACTGCTTGTGTAAAAGCTGGATGTATATTTAATTGTATTAGCATAGGAACAAATATAGGACCCATTAAAAGCCATTTTGTTCCTCCGCTTCCTATGAAAAGATTAACAAGAGCTGTCAGCAATAGGAAGCATACAACTATTATTTGTGTAGGTATTGGAAGAGAAGCAAGGAAATTTCCACCTTTTATTGCAAGGACTTGAGCTAAATTTGACTTGTCAAAAAGGAAGAGAAACTGTCCGATAACTACTGCTAAAGCTATAAATCCTGCTAATGAAGATATAGATTCAGACATCATAGTGTAAACATCATTTATATTTTGGATCTTTTTTACAGTTACTGCATAAGTAAGCCCAGCTAATGAGAAAACTATTATAATAATAAATTGAAGGCACTGCATAAGCGGAGCTCCAAATATTAATGAATGGTTCACTGGATTTCTAAGAAAACTGTTTTGTGGTATACAGCTTGCTACCAGAAGAATTAGAAATATTAATACATTTCTTCCAGCTTTTTTTACTGCTGTTCTCTCTTCATCTGTTATAGCCATATCAGAATTATCTTCTTCGGCAAATTGATATTCTCCAAGCATTGGTTCAATAATTTTTATAGTAACTATTGCTGAAGCAATTATTACAAGAACTGCTGAAACAAATAGGAAGAAATATCCATTCAATAGAGGCATATCAAAATTTGGAAGAATGCTAGTAGCTGATTGTATAGAAATTGGAGTAAGAACTACATCCCAACCACCAGGAATAAGGCAGGTGCTGAACCCTCCACCAACAGATGCATAACCTAAAAATACTCCTGCTAGAGGATTTCTTCTAAGCCCATAAAATATTGCTCCTGAAATAGCAGGGATAAGGATAAAAGCAGCATCTCCAGCTTGATTTCCCAGTACACCTATAGTAGCTATTACATATATAGCTATATTACCTTTTCTGCCATATAACCCCATTTTTATAGCTGATGTAAAAAATCCGCTTCTGTCACAAAAACCAGTAGCTATACCAAGTATGATAACAACTCCAAGAACTGGAAAGTTTTGGAAATTTTTAACAAAGTTGGGAACTAAGAGCATAAAACCTTTTAAACTTACAAGATTTATTACAGATATAGTTTCTCCAGAAGTAGGATGTATAGCTGAAATCCCTAATTTACCTAAAACAAATGAAAGTCCTAAAACTATAACTATAATGTATAAGAACAGAGCCATAGGATGTGGCATTTTATTTCCCACAACTTCTATCCAATTAAGAAACCCACTTTTTTCTTTTTCTTTCATAATTTATCCACCCCTTAGATATTTAGAAAACTTGAAGCAAATTTTGTTGTAGAAATAACACCAGTGATAAATGCATTTTCATCAAGATCAAAATGAACATTATGATGCTCGGCTGTTGAACCAATTTTTTCATTTCCAGCTCCTACAAATACAAATAAACTTGGGCATAGAGCTGAATATCTGTTGAAAGACTCAGAAGCATACCACTTTTCTTGATGAATAAGAGTTCCTTCAGGAAATATTTCATTTAAATGTTTGGCAGCAAAAGCTGATAACTCTGCATCATTTATTGTAGGGTTGGCAGCTATTCTCATGTCTGGATCAAATTCTATTAAACAATTTTGAGATTTAGCAGCATATGTAGAAACTTCTTTAATAAGATTGAAAGCTTTTTCTCCTTCAGCAACATTAAAATATCTTATAGTTCCTGTAATAGAAACTTTATCAGGTATTATATTTGCAGCAGTTCCTCCATTAATAGTAGCAAGACCCAATGTAACAGTTTCATTTGAATCTATTCTGTTAACCCATGCAGAAGATAGAGACATAAGAACATTAGCAGCACCAAACAGAGGGTTGATAGAAAGATCAGGTCTTGAACCGTGGCCTCCTCTTCCTATGATGTTCATATTTATAAGAGCAGCTCCAGCCATTCTTGGACCAGGATCAACACTTACAGTACCAGTTTTCATAAAAGAAGTTAAATGTATTCCCCATATTGCATCTATATTTTTCTTAGAAAGTACTGTCAGCATTTTATCTATTCCACAGCCTATTTCTTCTCCTTCTTCAAAACAGAAGATAATAGTTCCACTAAGATAGTTTTTAAGTTTAACTAGAACTTTCATTGTACCAAGAAGCATAGCCATATGACCGTCATGCCCACAAGAATGACATGCTTCAGATCTTTTAGAAACATATTTTTTCTTACCAACTGTATTAGTTTCACTTTCAGGCATTTTTAAAGCATCTATATCGCTTCTTAAAGCAAGTGTTTTACCAGGATTTTTACATTTTAAAGTAGCAATAAAACCAGTTGTAGAAACTTCTTCAATAGGAAGCCCCAAAGCTTTAACTTCTTTTTTTAAAAATGCACTTGTATCAAATTCTTGTCCAGAAATTTCGGGATTTTCATGCAGATATCCTCTTGTAAGTTTTACATATTCTTCAACTTCTTTCGCAGCTTCTATTATCATTTCATTTGACAACATAAATTTACCTCCAAAATATTATTTATGTAGTTATCTTATAGTTCTTTTAAAGCTCTATCCAATCTTTCAAGAGACTCTCTAATAACCCATGAAGGAGCAGCGAGATTGATTCTTTCGTATCCTTCACCTGATTTTCCAAATATATATCCTTCATCTAAGAATAATTGAGCTTCTTTAGTCATAAATACTTCCATTTTTTTAGGTTCCATACCTAAAGCTCTGAAATCTATCCATTGAAGATATGTTCCTTCAATAAGAGAAGCTTTTATTTTAGGATGATTTTTTTCAAAAAACTCTTTTACTATCTTTTGATTTTTATCTATTACAGTGATAAATTCTTCCAGCCAATTTTCAGCTTTTGTGTATGCAAGCTCGCAAGCTTTATAACCTAAAATATTAAAAGGAAAACCAGAGACATTATTTATTTCTTGTATAAATTTTTCTTTAATAGCAGGGTTTTTAATAATAATATTAGATATCCCCATTCCAGCTAAATTAAATGTTTTGGAAGGAGCTGTGCAAGTTATTGTTTGATCAGCTATTTCATCAGATAATGTCTGGAATATTGTATGTTTATAACCAGGCATTATGATATCATGATGTATTTCATCAGATATAACAGTTACATTATTTTTAAGAATTATTTTTTCAAGTTTTTTCAATTCTTCAACAGTCCATACTCTTCCTACAGGGTTGTGAGGGCTGCAAAAGAGAAAAAGTTTATTTTCTGGCTTTTGTGTAATTTCATCAAATTTTTCAAAATCTATTGTATAGTATCCATCTTTTTCTATTAATGGACAATCAGCTAGAGTTCTTTCATTAAATTTTATTGCATTATAGAAAGGGTAATAAACAGGACTCATAATTACAACCCCATCACCAGGTTTTGTAAAAGCTCTGATAGCAGCGAAGAAAGCAGGAACAACTCCAGCAGTATTTACGATCCACTCAGGCTTGATAGTAAAATTGTGTCTTCTTTGCATCCAATTTATGATAGAGTCAGTAAATGCTTTGTATGATGAAGTATATCCCAAGACTGCTGATTTTAAATATTCTCTTAGCCCTTCTGTTATTTCAGGAGCATTTTTAAATTCCATATCTGCAACAGATAGAGGGACTACATTTTCTCCAACATTGGGATTCATTTTATACATTTGTTCCCATTTTAGTGAACCAGTATTTTTTCTAGAAATTAAAGTATCAAAATCATATTTCATATATTCCTCCTATTATATTTTTAAATACTTTATCTTTTTAATAGTTAAGTATCTAATCTATTTAATAAGAAATATACTCTCTTATTTTAAATTTGTCAAATTTTTTTATATTAAAGAATAAATTATATATTTAAAATTAGAAATTATGATTTTTTTAAAATAAAAAATAAAAAAGACTAGCAAAAAATAGTAAATAAGTTCTAAAAAATTATATTGAAAAATTTTAAAACATTATTCTATTTTATAAGCCAGTCTTTTAAAATTTTGTTATTTAGCTGATTTTACAGCATTTTTTATGGCAGTTCCTATACCTCTTGCAGAACTTGTAGCACCTGCTACTGAATCTATTTTATCAGTATTTTGAGTATAGATCACATCATCAGATATTTTTTCCAGAGCAGAGTTGAATATTATTTCAGTATCCTTATATTCAACAGCTTCTATTTTAGTAATTTTATTACCATTAACAGTAACTTCTACTTTTATATTCCCTTTGTACCCTTTTCCTTCACCTATATATTTTCCATCTTTGTACTTATTATCTTTTACAATTCTATTATCTTTGAAAGCTGCAATATTATTGATAATAGTTTTATCCATAGGATTAGTTATTGATTTAGCAGCAGATATACCAGCTCTTCTACCAAAAACGAATGCCTGCAAAAGACCATTACCTGACATATAGTTAGGCCCTCCAGCCCCTGAGAACCCTTCAGTTACACCACCAGCAGCATAAAGATTAGGAATTTTATCTCCATTTTCTTTTTTTACTTCTCCATCAAGTGTTATAACAAGACCTCCCTGTGTATGTCTCAAATCTCCAGTTATTTCAATAGCATAATAAGGACCATGGAAATTTTTAGGAAGTTTAGTTCTGTTGAAAACATCCTCTCCTTTTTCTATTCCCTCATTATATGTTTTAATAGTTTTTTCAAGTTCTTTTCCATCCACTTTCATAGCTTTAGCAATTTCAGATATATTCTTTCCTTCAAGAACTATTCCAGCAGAAGTATAATTTTTAAAATTACCAGTTTTTTCAGCATTTTCTTTATTGAATAGTATGTATGCTGTAGCATCTTTTTGATTAACAACATGAGGAGTAAGTTCAGAATATCCCATTATCTCATTAGTGAATCTTTTCCCATCTTTATTTACAAGAATTCCTCCTCTTGAAAGAATAGAAAGATCCATGCTTCCTTTAGTTTGAAGATTGAAAACTGCATGACCTTGATAAGCGTGCATGTTTTTTAATTCTGCTCCTAGTTTCTGTCCCCATACTATTCCTTCACCAGTTGCCCCGGGAGCTGTTAAAGGATAAGCATCAACTATCTCAGGAATATATTTTTTTAACATTTCTTCATTAGATGCAAAACCACTAGTTGCTAATATAACTTTAGAAGCGTATATTTCAATTTCTTCTCCATTAGATTTTTTAGCCCTAATTCCATTAACACCTTCTTTATCTGTTATTAACCCAGTTCCAGCTGTAAAATTAAGCACAGTAATCTTTGGGTTTTTCTTTACTGCTTCTATGATTTTAGCAGTCATACCAGCTCCAGAACCTTCAGCTATATGCATTCTATAATTTGACTGTCCATAATACAAAGCATTAGTAATAAGATTAAATTTGACTCCAATGCTTTCCAGCCATTCAATAGTCAATTTAGCTTCAGAAGCAACAGTTTCAACCATATCTTTATCCTGACTATAGTTTGCAGCTCTGAATATATCCAGTTTGAAATTTTCTATGGAATCATCAATTTTAGCATCTTTTTGTTGTTTAGTTCCTGTAGCAGGTATTATTCCTGCTGACATAAGAGTAGCTCCCCCCATATATCCAGTTTTTTCTAATAAAACTACATTAGCACCATTTTCAGCTGCAAAAAGAGCAGCAGTCATACCAGCTCCCCCACTTCCTACAATGACTACATCAGTTTTATATTCTGTATTTACAGCGTATAAACTAAATGATAAAACAGATGTCATAATAATAGACAATATTTTTTTCATGTAAACCCCCTTTTTATATATAGTGATGATCTTACTAAAATTATACCTTAGATATTTTTATCCTGCATCTATTTTTTCAAGGAGAATTAAATAATAAAAAGAGAAATAAATAAAAATATTCTTTAAACTTAAAATACGATAAATAAAAATATATAAAAGAATTTTGATGAAAAATAAAAGAACTATTACAATGTAAAAAATTAAAGAATTGTTCTCAAGTTTTGTGAATTAAAAAAAGATATAAAAAAGATTATGGAAATAAAAGGAATAAGAAGGTACAATATAGTTGTGAAAATACAAGAATGGGGGAAAGATATGAGTGAAAAAGGAAAAATTTTTTTAATAGCGTTTGTTGTAATATTAATTATATCAGGAATATTAGCTGGTGGAATATATTTTGCTCAGAAGCAGATAAAGAGCTTAGATATAAAATCAAAAATAGAAGCTAATATTAGTGAAAGCAAGAAAAATATGGAAATAGCAGCAATTCTATCAAAAACATCTAAAAAATCAACAAAGGTTACAAAAACTACAGTGACGCCTTCGATTCCCAAGGTAAGAACTTATCCTACTGCTGTTACTACAATTACTACTGCAAAAAGAGAGCTGAAAAACGGAGTGTATAAAGAATACTACAGCGGAGGAAGTATAAAATCAGAAACTTCATATACTGATGGGAAAAAAGATGGAGAAGAGATCCTTTATGATACAAATGGAAGAATAAAGGAGAAAAGAGAATATAAAGATGGAACGAGAGATGGAAGATGGAGTAAATTCTATATTAATGGGCTTTTGAAAGAAGAAATAACATATAGGGAAAATAAACCAATAGGAGAATATATCTCAAAATATGAAAATGGAAATATAAAAACAACAGGAATATATGTTAATGGAATTCTTAATGGGAAATATACAATGTATGCTGCCAATGGAGATAAAAAATTTGAAGTAGACTATGTCAATGGAAAAAAAGAGGGAATAGAAAAAACATACTTTGGAAAAAATCTTCAATATGAAATAAATTATGAAGAAGGAAAGAAAAATGGAAGCTATGTAAAATACTATCAAGATGGAAATATCGAAGTAAAAGGAAGCTATGCTCAAGATAGAAAAGATGGTTTATGGCAGGGAATAAGCAGAAAAGGAACTCTTGTCTGGGAAGAAAATTTTCAGGGAGGAGTGCTCAATGGAGCTTACATAAAATATGATAAAAACGGAAATAGAATAGAGCAGGGAAATTATATAAACGGAGGAATAGATGGAACTGTAGAAATATATTATCCTAGTGGGAAAATATATAGAAGGCTGAATTATGTTTCTGGGAAAAAAGAAGGAGTATTCAAAACTTATTATGAAGATGGAAATGTATCTGTGGAAGAAACATATTCTAACGATAGGTTAGAAGGAGACTATAAGAAATATACAAGAAAGGGAGATGTAGAAACAACAGGAACATATAAAGATTCTATGAGAGTTGGAACATGGAATACTTTTGATGAAAAAGGAAAAAATGTAGCTATTTATAATTACAATGAAAATGGTAAAATGGATGGGAAGCAAATTCAATATACTCCTACTGATTTTGATAGAAAAGAGTATTTTAAAAGAGAGTCGGAATTTAAAAACGGACTTCGTCATGGAACTGTAACTGAGTATTATCCAAATGGAAAATTATATAAACAGGGAAGCTATCAAATGGATGAGAGAGAAGGAAGATGGGTACAGTATTCAAAAGATGCTATTATATCTGAAGAAAATTATAAATCTGGAAAAAGAGATGGAGTACAGAGATTTTTTTATACAAATGGAAAAATATCAGAAGAATATATTTATGAAAATGGTAAGGAAAAGGAGTATAAACATTATAGTCAAGACGGAAAATTGATAAGTCAGGGAAAAAGATTTTAGTGTAAATACTCATAAAAAATGGCAGATGAAATACCTCTCAAAATTTTTAAATATAGTTTATATCATTAAGTATTGATTTAATTAAAAACATAAAGTATAATAATAGTATTAAAAATTTGTGGAGGTAAAAATGAAAAAAAAGTTTAACATGCCAGACACCTATGTAATTATATTTTTTGTAGTCATTTTGGCTGCGATATTAACACATACGGTTCCAGTAGGTAAATTCCAAATGGAAAAAGTAACTTATACAACTGAAACTGGGGCAGAAAAAACTAGGACAGTTCCTGTGGCAGGAAGTTTTGCTTATGAACTGAATGAACAAGGAGAGCCTTTGGTAAAAGGAATAAAATTCTTTGAGCCAAATGGAGAAGTCGGAGTAGCAAACTATGTATTTGAAGGTATTGTTAGTGGAGACAAATGGGGTACAGCAGTAGGGGTAATCGCATTTATTCTTATCACTGGGGGATCTTTCGGAATCATATTAAAAACTAAGGCAGTTGAATCAGGACTTTATGCCTTGATAAAAAAGACAAAAGGATCAGAGTGGCTGCTTCTTCCAATAGTATTCTTTGTATTCTCTCTAGGGGGAGCAGTATTTGGAATGGGAGAAGAGGCGATACCATTTGCTATGGTGCTTATTCCAATAGTAATTGGAATGGGGTATGACGGAATAACAGGGATACTTATCACTTATGTTTCTACACAAATAGGGTTTGGAACATCTTGGATGAACCCTTTCAGTGTTGCTATAGCACAAGGGGTAGCAGGAATTCCTGTACTTTCAGCAGCAGGGTTCAGAATGGTTATGTGGACATTCTTTACAGCATTTGGAATATTCTATACTATTAGATATGCAAATAAAGTAAAGGCTAATCCGCAAAGTTCTATTTCTTATGAAGCTGACAGATACTATAGAGAAGAATTCAAATTAGAAGATCAGCAAGATGTAGATTTCAAATTTGGACATAAATTAGTTTTATTAGTTGTTCTTTTAGGAATGGCTTGGATAATATATGGGGTTGTTGTATTTGGTTACTACCTTCCTGAAATAGCTACTCAGTTTGTAATAATGGGTATTGTAGCAGGAATAATAGGTGTAGTTTTCAAACTTAATGATATGACTGTAAATGACATAGCTACTTCATTTAGAAAAGGTGCGGAAGATTTGATCGGAGCAGCTTTAGTAGTTGGAATGGCTAAAGGAATAGTTCTTGTACTAGGTGGAACAGAAGCTGGAACACCAAGTGTTCTTAATACAGTTCTTAACTGGGTTGCAAACGGACTTGGAGGGCTGCCAGCAGCTGTATCAGCTTGGGTAATGTATATATTCCAATCTGTATTCAACTTCTTTGTTGTATCAGGTTCTGGACAAGCAGCTTTAACAATGCCTATCATGGCTCCACTATCAGATTTAGTTGGAGTTCCTAGACAGGTTGCAGTTCTTGCCTTCCAATTAGGAGACGGATTCACTAACCTTATAGTTCCTACATCAGGAATCTTAATGGCTATATTAGGTATTGCTAAATTAGAATGGGGAATTTGGGCAAAATTCCAAATTAAATTCCAAGGATGGCTTTTCCTATTTGGTTCATTATTCGTTATTGGTGGAGTGTTAATGAAACTTCAATAAAAAATATTGAAAATATTTATTGATAAAAATGAAAGAAAACAGCAGAAGAGGTTAATCAACCTTAACTGCTGTTTTTTTATTTAGTTGTTTTGAAAAATATCTTTCAAAAAGTATGCAATAAAAAAATTTTTTCAAAAAATGCTTGATTTTTTTTAAATTTAGGTTTATACTCAAACCTATAAAAAAGATTTTAGAAAGAGGAGGAAAAAAGATGTTCGTGATAATAAACATAATATTTGTCATATATATACTACTCATATGCAGAGAAAAAAACTATATACAGATATTTATGTTAGGAAGAGTTGCGACATTATTCCACAATCCTCTTGTTATAAAGAATAAATTTATTTCATTTGAATAGATTTTAAATGGAAAATAGTAATATTTATTTATAATAATTTTGTGAATATTTTGATAATGTTGATTAGAGACAGCCTGACGGGCTGTTTTTTTTATACAAAAAAATTTAAAATCAAAGAAAATAATATATATTTTAAGGGGGAAAAAACATGAAAATAAGAGTAGAAAAAGCAGAACAGTTAAAGGTAAAACCAGACGAAGATAAACTTGGCTTTGGAAAACATTTTACTGATTATATGTTTGTTATGGACTATGACGAAGGGCAAGGATGGCATGATGCAAGAATAGTTCCATTTGGGCCTATTTCTATGAGTCCGGCTTCTATGGTGCTTCACTATGCTCAGGAAACATTTGAAGGGTTAAAAGCATATCGTACACCAGATGATCGTATTCTTTTATTTCGTCCAGAAATGAATGCAAAAAGAATGAGGAATTCTAATAAAAGACTTTGTATGGCAGAGATTCCAGAAGAAATGTTTGTTGAGGCAGTAGAAACTCTTGTAGCTCATGAAAAGGAATGGATACCTCACTTAGAGGGAACATCTTTGTACATTCGTCCATTTATGTTTGCTACTGAAGTTGCTGTAGGAGTACATCCTGCAATTTCATATAAGTTTATTATTATTCTTTCTCCTGTAGGAAATTATTACCCAGAGGGAGTAAATCCTATAAAAATATATGTTGAAGATGAATATGTTCGTGCAACAAAAGGAGGAACAGGGTTTACAAAATGCGGAGGAAACTATGCTTCCAGTATTGCAGCTCAGGAAAAAGCCGGGAAACTGGGGTATACTCAAGTATTATGGCTGGATGGAGTAGAAAGAAAATATGTAGAAGAAGTTGGAACGATGAATGTAATGTTTAAAATAGATAATGAAATCTATACTGCTCCTATAGATGGAACAGTTCTTCCGGGAGTAACTCGTGATTCATGTATAGCTCTTTTAAAAGAATGGGGATACAAAGTTCATGAAGAACACTTTACTATTGATTTTCTGATGGAAGCAGCAAGAGAAGGAAAATTAGAGGAAGCTTTTGGAACAGGGACAGCAGCTGTTATTTCTCCAGTAGGAGAGTTGAACTACAAAGGGGAAATAGCTATGATCAATGATTTTAAAACTGGAGAACTTACTCAAAAACTTTATGATACATTGACAGATATCCAATGGGGAAAAGCAGAAGATAAATTTAACTGGACTTATGAAGTGAAAAGATAGAAATATTGAAGATAATATATAAAAGAATATATTTTGTAAATTTTCCTTGAAATTTATGAAAAACTAAGATAAACTTACTTGAATATAAAAATTAAGAGGGAATGTATATGGAGATAGGAAAAATACTTGAAAGTATCATGAGAAATAATAATATAGTAGGAACAATATCTTCTGTCATAGTTATAATAGGAGCTGGCTTTTTCTTCACTAAGAAAAAAGTAATTCCTTCTAACTGTGCAGGGAGTTTGAGCAAGGTTATTTTGAATCTGGCTATTCCTACATTGTCATATAATGCTTTTATGCAGGATATAGACAGCAGGAAACTGGAGCAAAGTTTAAGTATACTTGTTTGGGGTATTGTTATTCATTTGGTACTTATTTTTCTTACTAAAATATTTTATAAAAATTATTCAGGTGACAGGAATGATGTCTTGAGAATGATGACAATTTTCGGCTCAACTACTGTCTTTGGAATTCCAGTAATACAAGCTGTATATGGGGATACAGGAGCAATGTATGCCTCAGTATTTAATATTCCATATAGAGCTCTTTTATATACTTATGGGTATATGACAATTGCAGGGGTAAAATTAAAAAAAGAAAACATGGGTAAAATAATAAGCAATCCAATAATAGTAGCAACTTTTTTAGGAATGTTTGTGTGGATGTTTCAAAATTATTTTTTTCAGGTATCAGTTATTGAAGGAGATATAATAAGAAAATATGCTTTTTTAAGAATAGATAAGACTGCATACTGGCTTTTTAAACCTATGCAGTATTTAGCCTCTTTAAATGCACCTTTGTCTTGGCTGTCTATAGGGATTACTTTAGCAGGGGTATCTTTTAATGATATATTGAAATCTAAAATATCATGGGGATATAGTGTTGTAAAAGTAGTTGTAATTCCAGTATTTCTTGTAGCTTTATATACTGTTATGAATATGACGGGATTGGTTACAACTTCATACATAGCTTTGGCAACTATTGTATTAATGATGGCAACACCAGCAGCTACAGTAATTGCAACATACACTATACATTTCAATAAAGAGCCAGTTCTTACATCAAGCTGCTCTTTAATGTCTTCAATATTTAGCGTAGCAATGATACCATTTCTTATAATAACTATTGAAATCTTAAAAAGTATGGGTATTTTTTCATAAATTAAGAGAGTAATATGAAAAAAATAATAAAAAAAGCTGACTAGAAAGTATTATAATTTTCAGTCAGCTTTTTGATTTTACTCTTTTGTAGCATCTACATATTCTATAATCAGATTAGAATCTATCATTTTTCCAAGGTCGTCTACAGTATCAACACCTTTATAATAAACTGAAGTAGAAATGTTAGGGACAAATTTTAAAGAATTACCTTTTAAATTAAGTCCATTGAATTTTTGGTCAATTGGATTTTTTGAAATAGGTTTTCCCATTTTTTGTACAAGATCATCATATATTTGCTTGATTTCATTTCTTCCTACAGTTTCTTTATTGAAAAGAACTTCTATTTTAAAAAGTCTTCCATTAGTAAGATAGAAAGTATATTTACTGACATCAGCATTTGGTTTTTCAAAAGCATATATTTTCATGTCAGGATAAAGAGATGGTTCTTCTTTCAATTTTGGAAATATGAGGTCAAGACTGCTCTTGCTGTCGCCCCAGTTTACTTCATTAAAATCAACAATTCCAAAAGCCAAGCTGTATAAACATAGAAATAAAAATATTATTTTTTTCATAAATAGCCTCCTAGTAATGTACTTATAGGTTATTTTACTTTAAAATTTCAGATATAACAAATAAAATTTTGAAAAAAATGAGACAGTTGTGATATATTGGTATATATGATAAAAAATATTTTATAAGGAGAAGATCATGAAGAGAGAAGATTATATAGAATGGGATGAATATTTTATGGGAGTAGCTCTTCTTTCAGCAAAAAGGAGTAAAGACCCTAATACTCAAGTGGGAGCCTGTATTGTAAATGAAGAAAGAAGGATAATTGGTGTGGGGTATAATGGACTTCCTAAGGGATGCAGTGATGATGAATTTCCTTGGGAGAGAGAAGGGGAATTTCTTGATACAAAATACCCATTTGTATGTCATGCAGAATTAAATGCAATATTGAACAGCACAAAAACATTGAAAAACTGTACACTGTATGTAGCACTTTTCCCATGTCATGAATGCAGTAAAGCTATTATTCAAAGTGGAATAAAAGAACTTGTATATCTTTCAGATAAATATTGCGGAACAAAATCTGATATGGCATCAAAAAGAATGTTGGATGCAGCAGGAGTAAAATATAGAAAACTTGAATCAAAATTAGAAAAACTAGAATTATCTTTTAAAGCTTCAGATTATTAAGAATAATATAGAAAACAAAATGGGGGAGAGTAAATGGAACAAATGAAAAAAAATGATCTGGGAAAAGATAGCATTGGAAAATTAATAGTTAATCTGACTATTCCAGCAATCACAGCTCAATTAATAAATGCTTTATACAATATAGTAGACAGAATATATATTGGAAGAATACCAGAGGTTGGAGGTGCAGCTCTTACAGGGGTAGGAGTAACATTTCCAATTGTAATGCTTATATCTGCTTTTGGAGCTCTATTGGGAATGGGAGGAGCACCAAAGGCTGCTATAAAAATGGGAGAAAAGGACAACGATTCAGCAGAGGAAATATTAGGAAACTGTTTTTCTGGGATGATAGTAATGGCAGTAATTCTTACTGTTTTCTTTCTTTTATTTCAGAAACCTTTGTTGATGATGTTTGGTGCAAGCGACAGAACAGTTATATATGGACTTAAATATCTTAATATCTATGTATGCGGGACAATTTTTGTTCAGGCTACATTAGTTCTTAATAGTTTTATAACTGCTCAGGGATTTGCAAGAACAGGAATGCTTACTGTGCTTATAGGAGCAGTATTGAATATAGTTCTTGATCCGATTTTAATCTTTTATTTTAAAATGGGAGTGCAGGGAGCAGCCATTGCAACTGTTGTATCACAGGCTGTTTCAGCAATTTGGGTAACAAAATTTTTAACAGGAAAAAATACAAAGATAAAGATAAAAAAAGAATATTTCAAAATAAAAAAATCAGTAATAATTCCAATAATAGGACTTGGGCTCTCTCCATTTGTTATGCAGAGTACAAACAGTGTAGTAAATGTAGTGCTCAACTCATCACTTCAAAAGTTTGGGGGAGATTTAGGAGTAGGAGCTATGACTATATGCGGAAGTGTTATTCAGGTACTTCAAATGCCGGTTTTTGGACTTGCACAGGGAGTTCAGCCAATAGTAAGTTACAACTATGGAGCTAGAAATATAGACAGAGTAAAGAAAGCTTATAAAATACTTTTATTTATGAGTATGGGATATTGTGCAGTAGCATGGCTTATAGAAATTCTATTTCCAGCTATGTTTGTAACTATGTTTACAGAAGATCAGGAACTTATAAAGTTTACTGTATGGGCATTAAATATATATGGAGCAGGACTTTTTATGATGGGAGTTCAAGTACCATGTCAGCAGACATTTGTTGCTTTGGGAGAGGCTAAAGTTTCTCTTATACTTTCATTATTAAAGAAAATAATACTTTTAGTTCCCTTTGCTTTAATATTTCCACTTTTCTTTGAAAATAAAGTCTTTGCAGTATTTTTGGCAGAACCAGTAGCAGGAATAATAGCAGCTTCAATAACAGCTACAGTATTCAGCATCAGATTTCCTAAACTTTTAAAAAGAAGAGCAATAGGATAAGGAGAAAGCATGGAAAAAAACTGGGAGAGATTTGTAAAAGTAGAAAAAGTAAATATAGGAGAAGTAACAGATATTATGAAAAATATGGAGAAAGATATAAAAATAACTGGTTATAAATTAATATCTAAAGGACAGCGAAATACAAACTATATGATTAATACTTTAACAGATAAACTTTTTCTCAGAATATGTGCTGATGAAAATTTGAGCAAGAATGAAGAAGCAGCTTTTAAAATATTGAAGGAAAAAATTACAATGCCAAGACTTGTCTTAACTTTTTCTCAAATAGTAAAAAGCCAAAAAAAGAGGATAATGATATATGAATATATAGACTCTATAACTGGAGATGAATATTTAGAAAAAAATAATAGATTTTCAGAAAAATTATTGAAAAACATAGCTTTCATTTTAGCTGAACTGCATAATATAAAAATTTTAAGTTTGAAAGGAATAAATTCTCTTCCAAGTTTAAAAGAATGTTTTGAAATGTTGATGGAAAATTCTGTTCTTAGAAAGAGGATGGGAATAGATTCAATAAAAAAGTTAAATGCAGTAATAGAAAAATATAAAGAAGAGATAGAGAAAAAAAGAGAGAATTTTCTTGTTCATTGTGATTTTAAAACTTCTAATCTGATAATGGATAAAGATGAAAAAATATATGTTACAGATTGGGAATATTTAGGATGTGGAAACAGATATTTTGATATAGGACTATTTTTCAGATATAAAAACTATTTTACAAAAAAGGATATGGAAATATTCTGTGAAGAATATAATAGAAACGCGGAAATTTCCCTTGATGAAAATTGGATAGAAATGGGAGTTCTGTGTAATATAGTAAGTTTAATGGAAATGCTGAGCAGAGAAGAAGATGCATTTGAAAAGAATAATGATATAAAAAATTTAATAGAAAAGGAAATAAAATTTTTGATTGAAAAATAAAAAGACTGATCTGAAAAGTGAGATAGGACTATTCCAACTTTTTTGATCAGCCTGTTTTTTATTATTTTTTCTTTTTGAAAAGATCTTTAAATGATCTTTTAGGAGTTACATCCTTCATTTCTTCCTGCTGCTTTCTATAGTTTGACCAGTTAGGATCATTTTTCATATTTTTTTTAAGCTGGCTCATATATTTATAAGTTGCTTTTGTGTCATTATATTTTTTGACTGTGTTGTTCTTGATGTCTTTTAAAGTAGTAACAAAACCAACAGCTACATCTTTTACATCATGGACGATTTTTTTATTAAAAGTATATTTATATATGTTTCCACAATGTGGACATTTATATTTAGCTGTTTTATCTGATATCTTCATCTTTTTTTGACAAGAAGGACAGACAATAACTATTTTTTTCATAATATCTCCCTAAAATTAATTTATTTGATGTAGTAATTTTAACAGAGAAATATAATGTTTTCAAGCTTAAAAATATGATAAGATAAAAAATAATAAGTATGTGTAGTCACTAGGAGGTATAATGAACTTAGATATAATAAAAAAATTAAAAAGAACAGAGCTGTTTTGTGATATAGAAGAAAAAGATATAGAAAAATATTTTACAGGAATAAAATATGAAATTAAAAAATATTCACAAGATGAAAATATAGCTTTCAGAGGAGATGAGGTAAAAGGTCTATATATTAATTTGGAAGGAAAAGCAGCTACAGAAATGCTGAAAGAAAGCGGAGAAGTAAAGAGAATAGAAGAGATAGAAAGTTTTTCTCTCTTAGCTACAGCATTTATTTTTGGGGATAAAAATAGATTTCCTGTAGATTTAAATGCAACAACTCCTACATCTGTATTTTATATAGAAAAAAATGAACTTATACAATTATTGAAAAAAGATGACAGACTGTTAAAAAAATTTTTAGATGGAATAAGTTGTAAAGCACAATTTCTGTCTAATCATCTTTGGAATAATTTTACCAATAAGACTATTGGAGAAAAATTCAGTCAATATATTTTAGAAAATCAAAAAAATGGTTTTTTTCAAATGAAAATATCTGTAAAAGATTTGGCAGAATATTTTGATGTGAGTCGTCCATCACTTTCCAGAGTAATAAAAAATTTTTTAGAAGAAAATATTTTAGAAAAAATTGAGAAAGGAAGATATAAAATAATTGATATGGATAGATTGAGAGCTCAATAAAATAAAGGGATTTTCAATGTAGAAAAAATATTTTTAAAATATTTAAAAAAAGTTGTTGACGAGAAGTATTAATTATGGTATTATAATCCTTGTCCACGAGAAAAGGGGACGGAAAAGAAAAACAATAAAAAGGACATTAACAACAGAATAGAGAGAGATGAAAAAATCAACAAACAATAAATAGGTGTAA
>PPYF01544585.1_pt1 | contig 36638 bp, 32 predicted proteins | sample 1559871 | NCBI WGS metagenome assembly PPYF01 (sample SAMN08240021, study PRJNA423297) | Human gut metagenome, whole genome shotgun sequencing project.
TTGTATGCTATTGCCGCATCACGTTTTCACAGTCCTACTGACAGAAAATCCTAAAGTACTGATAGAAAATTCTGTCAGTACTTTAGTCTTTACGAAAGTACTGACTGTTTTTTTCCTGAAAATCCGGTAATATGTCTTTGTCGTAGTTATACCGAACTCACGTTCCTTGTAAAAAAACAAGCAGACACTTTGTTCCAGAAAAAGAAAGAAACAAAGTGTCTGCTTTAATCTGTTGCTGGCCTGAGCGGGGGGATGAGACAACCAGGATTACCCTGTTTTTTCAGTCCTCGGTCACGGTTCCACTATTCGTCCAGAAATCGGCGGGTGAGTCCATCGAAATGCTCAATGCGACGGTCGCGCAGGAAGGGCCACCAGCGGCGTACGTTTTCGCTGCGGCGGAGGTCCACTTCAACCACTTCGTTGACTTCTTCCGTTACAGGTGCGCGATAGAGCATTTCGCCCTGCGGACCAGCCACAAAGCTGCTTCCCCAGAATTGTATGCCGGCTGTTTGACCGGAGGGGTCGGGTTCGTGTCCCGTTCGGTTGACGGCTATAACCGGCAGACCGTTGGCCACGGCATGTCCCCGTTGCACTGTAGTCCAGGCTTCACGTTGGCGTTCCTGTTCTTCCGGCGTATCGCTGCTTTCGTAACCGATGGCTGTAGGATAAATCAGAATTTCAGCACCGGCCAGCGCCATGAGTCGTGCCCCCTCGGGATACCATTGGTCCCAGCACACCTGTACGCCCAGACACCCCACACTGGTGCGGATGGGGCGGAAGCCCAGGTCGCCGGGTGTGAAATAGAATTTCTCATAATAGGCAGGGTCGTCGGGGATGTGCATTTTCCGGTATTTTCCGGCTATGCTTCCGTCTTTTTCGAAGACGACGGCCGTGTTGTGGTAGAGTCCTGCAGCGCGGCGTTCAAAGAGCGAGGTGACAAGTACAATACCGTGTTGCCGGGCCAAAGTGCCGTAGAATTCCGTGGAAGGTCCGGGGATGGGTTCAGCCAGGTCAAAGAGTGCAGTGTTTTCCGTCTGGCAAAAATACAGCGAGTTGTGCAGTTCCTGCAGCACCACGAGTTCCGCACCGCGGGCGGCAACATCGGCGATGTTGGCCGCCAGTTTTTTCTTGTTTTCTTCGGGCTGTCCCGTGCAGGTCTGTTGGATGATTCCTATTTTCATTGGATGCTTGTTTTTGAGTGTGGAATTGACGATGGCAGAGATGCAGAAAAAATGTTCTGTCCTCTGTCTTTATTCAGTAAGTACTCCTTTGGGGTATTGCATGGTGGCACAATGGAGAGAGCCGTGCTGGTAAATCAGAGCCCGGCAGTCAATGCCCACGACGCTGTATCCGGGGAAGGCTTTTTCGATGGCGAGACGGGCTTGTTCGTCAAGCGCGGGCTGAGCATAGGTGGGATACAGCACGGCCCGGTTCATGACCAGGTAATTGGCGTAGGTTGCTGGCAGCCGTTGTCCTTCTTCGTCATGGATGGCCTCGGGCAGGGGGAGGGCAATCAGACGGAATGGCTTGCCTTCGTGTGTGCGGAACGTTTGCAGTTGTTCTTCCATTTTTTGCAGTTCCGCGTAGTGCTCGTCGTCGGTGCGATAGCATTTGACGTAGAGGATGGTGTCCTGGGGGCAGAGCCGTGCCAGTGTGTCGATGTGGCTGTCGGTGTCGTCGCCAGCCAAAGCACCGTGTTCAAGCCACAGAATGTGTTCTGCACCGAAATCCTCCCTGAGACGCAGCTCAATCTGTGTCTTGTCCAGTTGCGGATTACGGTTGGGATTGAGCAGACATTCAGTTGTCGTGAGCAGTGTGCCCATGCCGTCGCTTTCAATGCTGCCGCCTTCCAGTTCGAAATCAAGTCGGTCGGTATATAGTCCTTTGACGGCGCCCTGTTCATATAGCCGGCGGTTGATGGCGTTGTCGAGGCTGGCTTCAAATTTTCCGCCCCAGCCGTTGAAACGGTAGTCAAGGAGGTGAACTCCGTCCGTATCGACAACGGAGAGGAAGGCATGGTCGCGTGCCCACGTGTCGTTGGTGGGACAGGCGAAGTAGGTAATGTTGTCTGTCGCCTTTTTGGGCAGTTGTTCGTTCAGGAGCCGTTCCACTTCGGCAGGGTCGGGGCAGACAATGAGCAGCCGTTCGCGGACGGCAATTTCGTATGCCAGCCGCAGATAGCAGGCCGTCACCTTGTCGAGCATATAGTTCCAGTCGGTTCCGGCGTGCGGCCACGTCAGTTGAATGCCGCTTTGCGGAAACCATTCCGGTGCCAGCATGCGCCGAAAGCGGCTGATGCCGGTTTCCAGGCCATCGGCCTGTTTGAAGAGTTCCAGATTGGAATAAATCTCAGGAGTTTTTGGGGGTAGACTGAAGAGACCCATGTTTTTATTGGATAAAGAGTTTGTTATTGTCGCTTGAGATGAAAATGGAGGAGCAGTTGCTCGGCGTCATGTCAGCCTTATTCGTCCAGATAGGGCACTGTTTTCAGAAAATTGATGAAAGCGTCTGTGGTCGACGGGAGAACAACGTCTTTCACTTCCTGGCTGGCCGGGAAAAGTTCGGGGGCATAACCGTCCCCTCCGTTGGTCATGAATTCGTCGGCAACGAGATAGCAGTAATCCTTGGCGCCTATCTTTTTCCGCTTGCCGTCGGGGCTGACATAGAAGAGGGCATCAACCTGTCCCGTTCTGTCTTTTTCCACTTCGACTCCGGCCATTTGCATATATCCGTACTGCAGGTTGGACAACCCGAAGCGGACCAGTTCTTTCAGCTGGCTGCCATTGAGGCGGTAAACCCGCAGCGGATTGGCAAAAGGAAGCACTTCGCCCACATCGATGACAGACACGTTGCCTTTGGCAAAGCCGGTGCGGATGCTTCCGATGTGGCTCACTCCGATGATGGCCGTGTCGTTGTTCATGCCGGCCGCTTGCCGGAAACTGTTGGCGAATGCCGTGCAGACCCATTGGCCGATGGAGGTTTGGCGGTAACGGTTGTCCCGATTGTGAACAATGTTTTTCCGGGCCACGGTGAGGCGGGTCCCGATGGGAGTGCCGCCGGGGGTCAGTGTCGTTGCCAGCAGTTCGTCGATTTGTGCCTGCAGGCGTCGGGCCTTGGGAGAAAGGCGCTGAGGTGCCTTGACCGCTACAAGCCGGGGTTCGGCACAGACAATGCGCATACTGGTGGTGTCGATGGTATATTTGAGCATGCCGATATAGTTGCCGTAGCAACCGGCCTGCACCACCGGATAGTTCTCCGCATTGATGTGTCCGCAGACAGGCTGGTGAGTGTGGCTGGTGAGGATGCCCTGCAGGTCGTTGCGGTGAATGGCGGCCAGTTGCAGGGAGTCGCAGTCGTCCCAGGCGGGCTTTCCGTTTTTCATGTAGGTTCCGATGTGCGTCAGCAGAATGCGCAGGTGGGCATGGCTTACGGGCGCATAGTCGGGCAGGGTGGCGATGGAGTCAAGCACCGCTGCGTAACGTCCGTCAAAACTCAGTCCTGCCAGTCGCCGAACACTGGCTTGCCGGGGCGTATTCGAGGTGGTGAGCCCGATGAAGGCCACTTTGAGTTCTTTGCCGTTGGGCAAGGAAATGGAGGTCAGTTGCCAGGGGCGTGTGAACGCAGGAATCCGCCCTTGTCCGTTGCGGATGTTGGCACTGACATAGTCAATATCCCAGCCGTATGGGCGGATAAATACCTGATGCCACTTGTCGGCCAGCGCGTCCTGTCCTTCGTCAAATTCGTGGTTGCCGATGGCGGAAATGCGGATGTCGAGGTCGGTCAGCAGTTGTGGAAGCAGAGAGCGGCTGCGGGTGGCGTTGTAGAAATAGCTGCCGCCGAAATTGTCGCCTGCACTGACTGTGACATGGTACGGATAAAGCTGTTTCAGCGAGTCGAGCGTGTGCACCAGGTTGGCGGCTCCTGCAATTCCCTTGTCGGGGTTGGAGACAAAGGCCGCGTGAAAGTCGTTGATGGAAAACACGGCAACGTCAATGCAGTTCTTCCGCTGTTCGGCCCGGGTGGTAAGAACGTTGGCCGTCAGCAGCAGTATTGCTGTTATCAGAAAATTTGTTTTCATATGAAAGTCCGGTGAAATGTAATGTGTTATGGCTTTTTGTGCGTGCATGAGGCATCTGACGTTCCGTTTCCCTGCCGTGGAGTGGCCGGATGCCTGAAGGCGATATGTTTGTTGAAGAGATAATTCAATGCGGTGTAGACAACCATTCCCGTCAGATAGGCGGCGTGTTCCTGCATGCCCCAGGCTAGTAGCAGACGGAAGAAACCCCATTGCACAAGCCAGCAAAGTCCCGCGCCTGTGACAAACCAAAAGGCCTGTCGCAGGCGGCTGCCTGCCTGCGAGCGGAATACCCATCGCCGGTTCCAGCAGAAACTGTTGACCATACCAGCTATGTAACCGGCTGCATTCGATACATTTTCATCCACTCCCCATGCGCGCAGGAGCGTGAAGGTGAGAAAAGTGATGAGGGTATTCGCGATTCCCACACTGCCATATTTGAGTATTCGGATGATTTCAGCCTTTTTGTCCATAGAGTTGGTGAAATGGAAAAATGCGGGAGTCTGTGGGGACTTCTGCATTTTTCTTTTCGCAAAAATACGGATTTTTTCTCAAAATGCCGGGTGACATTGTGGGCTAAATCATCCTTTGGCCTGCTTCTGTGTTTTCGAAGGAGATTGACATGGGGAGGATGAAGCGGATTTTGCTTGGCTTGCAGGAAGATGCGGGTGGAAAGGAAGGAAGTGGGGGGAATCAACTGGCGGGGAACTGGGCAAACCGAAGGCCAGGCATTGGGGATCTGCCGCCGGACAGGTCTGAACAGGCTGGTTTTTGTTTTTTTATAATTCATTATGAATATATAGCACGCAGGAAAGGGCGTTGAAAAAGTAGGCGCGGTGGAAAAAATCGCATGCAGGCGAGAGATGAAACGTTTGGGTAACTTGATTTTTCTCCGGTACGTTCTGTTTTTTCAATCGTACTGACAGTTTTTCCTGTTTTTCTGCCTGTTACGAAAGAGGGATATACAAAAATACGGGAAGCAGATCCCGTTAGATTCTGTCTTCCCGTCACTATTACAAAGATACAAATTATAAAGCCGAAATCCAAATCCGGATTAAATATATTTAATTATCCGCGCCGGCAGTCCTTGTACCCGCTTCTGGAAGAGTGGGGGCATTTGTATGGACAGCCCCTGCGGGATAGCCGGATATTGGAAAAGTGAGCTTCCGGACTGTTACTTGTTGAAAATTTCAGCCAGTTTCTGGTCGAGCGCTTCTCCGCGTAGTCCGCTGGCAATGATTTTTCCGTCAGGCCCTACGAGGAGGGTGGCCGGAATAGAATTGACTCCATACACTTTTCCGGCTTCGCAGCCCCAGCCCTTGAGGTCGGACAGGTGATGCCACGGTAAGCCCATTTCCTTGATGGCTCCGGTCCAGGCGTCTTTCTTCTGGTCGAATGAAAGCCCGACGATGTCAAATCCCTTGGCAGCATATTTTTCGTATGCGGCTTTTACGTTGGGCATTTCGGCGCGGCACGGTCCGCACCAGCTGGCCCAGAAGTCAATGAGCACATACTTGCCTTTCCCCACATATTCGGAGAGCTTGTGCGGTTGGCCGAGCGTGTCGTTCATGGTCAGGTCGGTAAACATTGCACCTACGCGCTGCCGTTTCCAGGCTTCAATGGTGGTCTTGATTCTGCTCATGGCCGGAATTTCCAGGAAGGCCGGTTTTTGGTCTGCCAGCTGGATGAGGTCCTCATGGGGCAGCTGATAGAGCGACTGGATGAGGAAAATGGCCGGGAACTCGCGGTTCATGTTGCTCTTGCAGCACTCTATGGTCAGTTGGCCCAGTTCGGCATTGATTTCCTTACTGCTCTTGGACAGACGCTCGCGTACTTCATCGGGCATTTTCTCGCCGTTTCTGTATTTGGCGGCTTCTTTGCGCAGGTCCTCCATCTTGGATTTCACGGCGTTGTACTTCTTGTTCCACTCAGCCAGGAGTTGGTTTTCCTCGTTGCCTTTTACGGTTTGTGTGGCGAGGTCCACTTCAATCTTGCCGTCCAGAACGACGGGGATTGCCGTGTCGCGCCCATACATGATAAGAGCAAATTTGTAGCCGCCGGCTTCTCCCTTCTCATGGAACGTTCCGTCTTTTACGGTTAAGGGAACGAGGGGGCTTTGCTTCATGAGGATGTTGAGGCGTACACGCTGGTTGCCATCTGGCACCTTACCGGTAATTTCATACTGCTGTGCCAGTGCCGGTAGGCTCATGGCGCCGGCCAGCATCATTGCGAAAAGTCCTTTTTTCATATTTTATTCTATTTGTTATTTGAAAAATTACTACTGTTATTCCTTTTTAAGTCCAGCCGGAGTCAGGGGGTATATGTACTTTTTGACATGGGACGTTCTAACTCCATTCTGTGCCGTGCAAATATACGAAAAGGGGGTTGGAATGGCAAACGATTGCTGTTTTTTCGAAAAAATAAAAAAGTAATGTCCGTCGGAAGTGATAAGCCCGCCTGACGGGAAACTCCGTTGGAGGGTATCCTTGTTCCATGAAAACAAGGCGCATGCGCTGATAAAAGGGAAGAGGCTTTTCGGGCAGATGGTGCGACAGTTTTAATATTTAACAATTGGAAAGGCTGTTTATCCGGGGTTATGCGTTGGCCTTTCAGTATTTCTTTCTAATTTTGCTCTATAAAAACCATAAAGACTTTCACGGTTATGCAGACGAGTGACAGCATTGTAATTATCCCGACCTACAACGAGAAAGAGAATATAGAAAAGATTATCCGCGCCGTGTTCGGACTGGAAAAGTGTTTCCACATACTCATTATTGACGACGGCTCGCCCGACGGTACAGCCGCCATCGTAAAGGGTTTGCAGCAGGCCGAATTTGCAGACCGCCTTTTTCTTGTCGAACGTTCCGGTAAGCTGGGGCTGGGTACGGCCTACATAGCCGGCTTCAAGTGGGCCCTGGAGCATGATTACGAATACGTATTTGAAATGGATGCTGACTTCAGTCACGACCCGAAAGATTTGCCCCGGCTCTATGCGGCTTGTGCGGAGAGTGGGGCCGACGTGGCGGTGGGGTCGCGTTATGTGACAGGCGTGAACGTAGTCAACTGGCCTATGGGGCGGGTGCTGATGAGTTATTATGCCTCTAAATATGTGCGGCTTGTGACGGGTATTCCGGTGTATGACACGACGGCGGGCTTCAAATGTTACCGTCGGCGGGTGCTTGAAACGATTGATTTGGATGCCATCCGCTTTAAGGGTTATGCTTTCCAGATTGAGATGAAGTATACAGCTTATAAACTGGGATTCAAGGTAGCGGAAGTTCCTGTTATTTTTGTCAACCGCCAGTTGGGAACCAGCAAAATGAGTGGCGGCATTTTCGGCGAAGCTCTCTTTGGCGTCATACGCCTTCGCTGGGCAGCCATGACGGGAAAAATCAAGCCCAGAACACGTTGAGCGGGCGTTTTGTGGCAGCGCGTTGTGCCCTGCCGTCTTTCCATGTGTTTTTTTAAGAGTAGACTATGCACAGAAGAGTTTTGATTAAGAATGCGACGTTGGTCAACGAAGGACGTTGCTTCGTCGGTTCACTCCTTATAGACAACCATCATATCGAGCAGATAGTGGAAGGAACAGACGGATTGCCTGAGATTCCGGCGGATGAGGAAGTGGATGCCACCGGATGCTATCTCCTTCCGGGAATTATAGACGACCATGTACACTTCCGCGACCCGGGCCTGACGTCGAAGGCCGATATGCTGACAGAAAGCAGAGCCGCTGCGGCAGGTGGGGTGACTACGGTCTTTGACATGCCCAACACTTTGCCGCAAACCACTACATGGGATGCCTATCAGGAGAAAATGAAACTTGCCGCTGCAAAATGTATGGTTAACTATGGTCTCTTTTTCGGAGCTACCAATGATAATCTTCAGGAGTTGACACACCTGAGTCCGCATAAGGTATGTGGCGTGAAGCTGTTTATGGGTTCATCTACGGGGAACATGCTGGTGGACCGTCGTGACGTCCTGCAGGAAATTTTTGAGACGGTGAAGTTGCCTATCATGGTGCACTGCGAGGACACGGACATCATTGCCCGTAATATGGAGGCCTGCCGCAAACAATATGGTGATGACCCCGATGTGTCGCATCATCCCGAAATCCGTTCAGCAGAGGCTTGCTATGCATCAACAGCTCTTGCGGTAGAGTTGGCGCGCAATAGCGAGGCACAGCTCCATGTCGCACATGTTTCAACGGCTCGTGAACTTGAACTTTTCGACGCAGCGCCTTCCCGCATAACGGCAGAGGCTTGTGTTCCCCATTTGTTGTTTACCGATGCGGACTATGCTAAATTGCGGACGCGCATAAAGTGTAATCCGGCAATTAAGACGGCTGCCGACCGGGCGGCTTTGCGTGCGGCGCTGACCAGTGGAAAAATCAGTGTGGTGGCAACCGACCATGCTCCTCACCTGCTGACCGAAAAACGCGGCGGGGCGGCCAAGGCCGTTTCGGGAATGCCCATGGTGCAGTTTTCTCTGGTCTCGATGCTCGGACTGGTTGACGAGGGCGTGTTGGAGCTGGAGCGGCTGGTGGAACTGATGTGTCATAATCCAGCCCGTATCTTCAACATCGAAAACCGTGGATTCTTGCGTGAGGGCTACAAGGCGGATTTGGTGCTTGTTCGCCCGAATTCGCTTTGGACCTTGACTCCGAACCGGATAGAAAGCAAATGCAATTGGAGTCCGTTGGAAGGGCGCACTTTCCGTTGGAAGGTGGAAAAAACGTATTGTAACGGATTCCTGCTTTATAACAACGGAGTCATAACCAATGATAATTTCAGAGGGCAGGCTGTCACTTTCGGACGTTGACGGTTGCCGGAGCCGGCGGAATCCGGAGAAACGCATCGACAGGTAAAGAGCGCTCTCCGGAAGTGTGGCCGATGGTCACATGGCGGTTCTTTGTCTCTATGTTGTCCCCGCTGAGGAAGGGGGAAGGCCTTTTGCATAATTTTCATGATACATACCTTATCTTATCAGCTTGGCGATTTGATACCCTACGTGAATTGGATTTATTTCTTTCACGCCTGGGGAATGCCCCCGCGTTTCGCTCAAGTGGCGGATATACATGATTGTGTTGCATGTCGGCGTGAGTGGATAGCGAAGATGGGAGAGGCTGATTATGCGCAGGCAGTTGAAGCCGACCGCCTGATGCAGGAGGCGTTGGGACTATTGCGGGATTTGGATGCCGGCTGGCGCGTGAAAGCCCGGTTCGGATTGTTTCCTGCATGGAGTGAGGGGGAAGACATCGTATTGCTTCCCGGCGTGGTGCAGGCGCCGTCTGAGGAAAATCTGTCCCGTCAGGAAGGAGCGGAATCATTCACTGAAAAAACAGAGAGCGGGATTTGCCCGAAAATGGTTCCGACCGGCACGGAAGCCGCTGAATTCCGTTTGCCTTTTTTACGTCAGCAGCTGGTGCGGGGACGGCAGGATGCCTGCTTGTGCCTGGCTGATTTTATTGCTCCGAAAGGCCATTTTCCCGTATCGGCCACCTGGCCTTCCTTTCCCGTCGGGCCGGAAACTCCGCGCGGTGCCGCATTGGGCGTATTTGTGACGGCGGTCGACCGTGGAATGGAACAACTGTATCCTGACGACGATTTCCGGCGCATGCTCCTGCAGACCTTATGTGACAGGCTGGCAGAGGCTGCGGCAGAGAAGATGCACGAGGAGGTGCGTCGCCGTTATTGGGGTTATGCGCCCGATGAGCATCTGACTCCGCAGGAACTTTTTCAGGAAAAATACGAAGGGCGGCGTCCTGCTATAGGTTACCCGTCAATTCCCGACCAGAGCATGATTTTCCTGATTGACCGTTTGCTTGGTTTGGCCGATTTGGATATTGACTTGACGGAAAACGGCATGATGATACCTCATGCCGCCGTGTCGGGGCTGATGTTCGATCACCCGGCTGCCCGTCATTTCTCCATCGGGCGCATTGGGCGGGAACAGTTTAACGACTATGCTTTGCGCCGGAAGTGGACGACAGGAGAAGGCGAACGCTATTTGGCAGCAGTGCTCTGATTTTTTTAGGATGTTTGCTTATTGATGGTGTAGAACGACTAATCGAAAGAAGGGATTTGGAAACGGTATGATTTTAAGGATATTGTTTTTTTTGGCCATATTGCTTTTGTTGCCCGCATGGGGAATTGACCGGATGTGTTTGCGGCGTTATCTGAAATGGCCGCTCAGAGCGTTGCTCTTTTCGCCCAATATTATCTTGCTGGCGGCATTGGCCAGTGTGGCTACCAGTGAAAGCTATTCCACGGATGCCATGTATTGGAAAGGGCTTCTGCTGACCTGGACCCTTTGCCTTGCGGTGCCCGAAACAAAAATAGCGCTGGGCATGCTGGTGGGCGCCTTTTTCAAGCGTGGCTCTCTGGGACGGCGTATCTGTTATGCTGTTGCCTGGACTTGGGGCGGACTTACGCTTTTGATGATGATATATGGTTTTACCAAGGGATATCAGCGGATTCAGACTGTGCCTTATACCTATGAGTCTTCCCGTCTCCCGGAGGCATTTGACGGCTACCGCATCGTGCAGTTCAGTGATTTGCATGTAGGGACCTACAATGGCGATACGACAGTTGTGCGCCGGATTGTCGACAGCATTAATGCCTGCAATCCCGATCTCGTGGTTTTTACCGGTGATATTGTTAATACGAGGGCGGAGGAACTGGAAAGATTCACGAAAGTTCTCAGTGGCATCCGGGCTGCGGATGGAGTTGTCGCAGTTATGGGAAACCACGATTATGCTCAGTATTACCGATGGAAGACGCCGGCAGACAGTTTGCTGAATATCCGCTACCTGGAACAGCAGGAAAGAGATATGGGGTGGCGATTGCTCCTGAACGAAAATATTGTTTTGCGTCGCGGAGACGACAGTATTGCCGTGGTGGGTGTGGAGAATCATGGGCGTCCTCCTTTCCCGGCCTTGGCAGATCTGGGGCGCGCGCAGCAGGGGTTGGCGCCCGGCTGTTTCAAGGTGCTGCTTTCGCACGATCCTTCACATTGGCGTAGCAAGGTTTTGCCTGATACGGATATCGATCTGACGCTTTCGGGCCATACGCATGGCATGCAATTCCGTTTGGGAAGTTTTTCGCCGGCTTCATGGTTCTATCCGGACTGGGGTGGAGAATACCGGAGCGAGGGCAACCGGGTGCTTTATGTCAGCCTTGGAGTCGGTCAGGTGCTTCTGCCGTTCCGTTTCGGTGCGTGGCCCGAAGTGAATCTGATTGAGTTGAAAACGCTATAAAAACAATTATAATGATAACAGTATTGTATAAGATTTACCAGTTTTGCATTGTGTTGCCCTTGGGGCTCGTGTTGACGTTGCTGACGGCCTTGACTACAAGTCTGGGCAGTTGGTTGGCCAGTGCGCACTTTTGGGGATATTATCCGGGGAAGGTGTGGTCGTGGCTAATGTGCCGTTTGCTGCTTTTGCCTATCCGGGTTGAGGGGCGCGAGCATCTGGAGAAGCATCAGAGTTACGTGTTCGTTGCCAATCACCAGGGGCCGATGGACATTTTCCTTATCTATGGTTTTCTCGGGCGTAACTTCAAGTGGATGATGAAGAAGGCGCTGCGCCGCATTCCTTTTGTCGGCTATGCCTGTGAAAAGGGCCGGCACATCTTTGTGGACAAGTCTGGTCCCAAAAAGATACAGGAAACTTATGAGCATGCCCGTAAGACATTGCAGAACGGTACGTCCCTTGTCGTCTTCCCGGAAGGGTCGCGTTCGTTCACGGGACATATGGGAATTTTCCGCAAGGGAGCTTTCCAGCTGGCCGACGAGTTGCAGTTGCCGGTGGTGCCCATTACCATCGACGGTTCCTTTGATGTGCTTACCCGTATGGCCGGATTCAATTTCGTGAACTGGCACCCGATGCGGCTGGTCATCCATAAGCCGATTTATCCGACGGAGAAGGGAACAGAGAATGTGCGTCGCACGATGGAGGAATCCTATGCTGTGATTATGTCTGCGTTGCCCGAGAAATACCAGGGTTACGTGAAGAATGAAGATCAGTAGAAAGCGATGGAAAGTCCGGATATGAAGCAAGGCAGAATGACTGTTGTTGAACAGAAGGAGGCTTCGCCCGCCGTAGCGGAGGCTGTGTGCCGGCTGTTGGCGCAGCTCACCTCCCGCCCGTGTCCGTTCGGCATGCCCGAGTTGGAACAGATGTTGCGTTCAGGCAATTGCCGTCTTTTCATGGCCCGTGTAGACAATGAAGCGGTAGGCATGTTGACCGTGGGGCAGTATACGACACCGACAGGCCGCAAGTGCTGGCTGGAGGATGTCGTGGTGGACGAACACTTCCGTGGACGCTCCATCGGGCGTGCACTGGTGGAAACAGCCATTGCTGCCGTGAAAGCGGATGGTCCGGCACAGCTGATGCTGACTTCGCGCCCTTCACGTGTGGCAGCCAACGTTCTGTACGCGTCTGCCGGCTTTCAGCGGAAAGAGACAAATGTCTACAAAATGCAACTGGATTGAGGAAAAGCAGGGATAGTCTCCCGCTTTTCAGATACGTATATGCGGAGAGCAGTGACAGCGGAAGGCTGTTGATGCTCTCCGCATCTGTTTTTGGGGAAAAGGGAATGGTGGAGATAAGGTTAGAACTGTGCCTGGTGGCAGGCGTATTTGATGGTCGGACAGTAGCATGAAAAGGGGAGAACAGACAGATTTACAACTGGAGAAAGGGGTAGAAAAACACTCAGTACTTCTGTGAAAACAGAAATACTGACAGTTTTTTCTAAAGTACTGACAGTTTTACCGAAAGTACCAAGTGTTTTTTTGAAGGGAAGGGCGTAGGAAAGTAGCTGGCATTCGGGAAAATGATGCGGCCTGGGGCGCCTGCGGATGAAGCGGGCATTGTCCGGATGTCGCAAAGTGGGGATGAAGTGGGCGGTCCGGATTTTTTTTGAATGCACCGTTTTCATAACGGTTGGGGGCATTTGTCCGGCGGCAAACCGGTTCTCTTATTCATCGTTATCGCTTTCCAAAAACATGCAGGCTCACTTTTCCGCTCATAAAAAATCATTAACTTTGCAGAAAACAAAATGTGAGCATGGACAATTATATCGTGTCGGCGAGAAAGTACCGCCCGATGACCTTCGACAGTGTCGTGGGGCAGAGTGCGCTGACCACTACCTTGAAAAACGCCATTGCGGGAGGAAAACTGGCACATGCCTACCTGTTCTGCGGACCGCGCGGAGTCGGGAAAACGACGTGTGCCCGTATTTTCGCCAAGACAATCAACTGTCTTCATCCCAACGAAAAGGGCGAAGCCTGCAATGCGTGTGAAAGTTGCGTGGCATTCAACGAACAGCGTAGTTATAACATTCATGAACTCGACGCTGCATCCAATAATTCGGTGGATGACATTCGCAGCCTGACTGAACAGGTGCGCGTGCCGCCACAGGTGGGCAAGTATAAGGTGTTTATCATCGACGAGGTGCATATGCTTTCGGCGGCAGCTTTCAACGCGTTCCTCAAGACGCTGGAGGAACCGCCCGCCCATGTCATCTTCGTGCTGGCCACGACGGAGAAGCACAAGATTTTGCCGACCATCCTGAGCCGTTGCCAGATTTATGATTTCAACCGGATGGAGGTGTCCGACATCGTAGAGCACCTGAAGAAGGTGGCGGCCAACGAGGGATATACCTATGAGGAGGAGGCGCTTGCCGTCATTGCGCACAAGGCCGACGGCGGTATGCGCGATGCGCTGTCTATCTTTGACCAGGTGGCCAGCTTCACCCAGGGAAACATTACCTACCGGAAGGTGATTGAGGACTTGAATGTGCTTGATTATGACTATTATTTCAAGCTGACCGACCAGTTGCTGAATGTCGACATATCCGGCAGCCTTCTGACTTTGAACGAGATTCTCTCGAAAGGTTTCGAGGCCAATCATTTCATGGGCGGACTGGCTTCGCATTTCCGCGATTTGCTGGTGAGCCGCGATGAGTCGACATTGCCGTTGCTGGAGGTGTCCGATTCCGTGCGGCAACGATACCATGAGCAGGCCATGCGGTGTAAGGTTCCTTTCCTTTACAGAGCGCTGAAGTTGTGCAATGATTGTGACATCAATTATCGCGTCAGTCGCAACAAGCGCCTGTTGGTGGAGTTGACCTTGATTGAGGTGGCACAGGCCGTTGACGAGGATGGCGCCGGTTGTGGGCGTGGCCCTGTCAAAGTATTGAAACCCATTTTTAGCCGGGAGCCGTCGGAGAAGGCTGCTCCTGCGCGGACATCTGCCGGTCAGGGGGCTCCAAAGGCCACTCCGCAGGTGTCGACAGAAAGCCAGTCGGCTTCCCCCGCCTCTACGCCGCAGCCCCATCAGCCGGCTCCGGCGCGTACGCCGGTGGCGACAGTTTCTGCCGCTTATGGCAAGCCGCCGGTGAGGCTTTCCATCCGTCGGAAATCTGCTTCGGCAACGACACCGGAACCCGAAAACCCGCGTGTGGCTGAACCGGCAGCAGTAATGCAACAGGATGTGTATGACTTCGAGGAAAATGAACTCAACTATCAGTGGTACCGTTTCGCGCTGACGCTACCGCAGGAAAAGAAAGCCATGGCCAACCGCATGAAGAATATGCGGCCGCAACTGTTGCCCGGTTATCGTGTGGAAGTGGCTGTGGAGAATTTTCAGGTGCAGGAATATATGAATGAGTTGGCGCCGGATTTGCTGGCTCATCTGCAGAAAGAACTGCATAACTGCCGCATCACGCTTGAATTTCGTTTGCTTGAGCGCCGTGAGAGCGAGGCACGCGCCTATACGCCGCGTGAGCGGTATGCCGCGATGCTCAAGGAGAATGAATATCTCCGTGAGTTGCAGAGAATGCTCAACCTGGAATTAGTTTAGATGAAACAAAATATTTAAAATAAAAAGACTATCATTATGGAACAAATGTCCCACAAGTATGTTACAGTGGCATACGACCTTTACTCAGACAATGCGGAAGGCATTCACGAACTTATTGAACGTGCTCCCGTGGAGCATCCTTTTCAGTTTATTTCCGGCATGGGAATGACGCTCGACCTTTTCGAGGAAAAGGTACTTGCTTGCGGAGCCGGTGAAACTTTTGACTTTACGCTGGGAGTGGACGATGCTTACGGTCCCTATATGGATGAGCACGTGATTGAACTGGGCAAGGACGTATTCTCCGTGAATGGCCGTTTCGACAAGAATATGATTTATCCGGGTAATGTGATTCCTTTGGTTAATGCGGACGGCAATCGTTTCCAGGGCCTGGTGCTTGAGGTGAAAGAGAACAGTGTCGTGCTTGACCTCAATCATCCGCTGGCTGGCCGCGAACTGCATTTCAAGGGGCAGGTAGTTGTGTCACGTGATGCGAAGATGGAAGAAATCCAGGGAGTTATCAACATGATGAGCGGCGAAGGCTGTGGCTGTGGTTGCGGCGGTTGTGGCGAAGGCGGTTGCGAAAGCGGCGGTTGTGGCAGCCAGCACGACCACACGGGCGGTTGCTGTGGTGGCGGCCATTGCCATTAAGGAAAATTCTGGTACCGGTGCGTATTTCCCTTTTTGTGGGATGTGTTCGGACTGGTGTTGGCTATAGAATAAATTTGCGGGAGGCCGCACAATGCGTGCTCCTGCAAATTTTGGTTTTTATGATAAATGTCAAACAGAAGAAAGACTATGAATACTTTTGGCAATATCTTTCGTCTGACCACTTTCGGTGAGAGTCATGGTCCCGGTGTGGGAGGAGTCATTGATGGTTTTCCGGCAGGTGTAACCGTGGACATGGATTTCCTGCAGCGGGAACTGGACCGCCGTCGGCCGGGGCAGAGCCGCCTGACTACAGCCAGGAAGGAGAGTGACCATGTAGAGATTCTTTCCGGCATATTTGAAGGCGTATCAACAGGATGCCCCATAGGCTTCCTGGTTAGAAATTCCAATCAGCACTCGTCTGATTATGATAATTTGCGCGATGTGTTCCGTCCCAGCCATGCCGATTTTACTTATTTCTCTAAATATGGCATACGCGACCATCGCGGGGGCGGCCGGTCTTCGGCGCGTGAAACCATTGCCCGCTGTGTCGGAGGAGCTTTTGCCAAAATGGTCTTGCATACTTTGGGCATTAAAGTGACAGCCTATACTTCGCAGGTAGGAAAGATTGCACTTGAAGGAGACTATCATTCCTATGACTTTGCAAATATTGAGAAAAATCCGGTGCGTTGTCCCGATTTGCAGAAAGCAGAAGAAATGGCACGGCTGATAGAGGCTGTGAAGGCTGAAGGAGACACCATCGGCGGTATTATTACAGGAGTGATTCAAGGTTGCCCGCCCGGGCTTGGCGAACCGGTGTTCGGCAAACTGCATGCGGCACTTGGCGCTGCGATGTTGGGCATCAATGCGGTGAAAGGGTTTGAATATGGAGAAGGATTTTCCGGTGTTGCTGCGCGGGGCAGTGAACAGAATGACATATTTGTTCCCGATGGAAAAGGCGGGATAACCACGGCTACCAATCATAGCGGGGGCATTCAGGGAGGTATATCTAACGGACAGGATATTCTGTTTCGAGTTGCCTTCAAGCCCGTGGCAACTCTGCTCAAGGCGCAGCCGACGGTTGATGTTGCCGGACATGCAGTGGAGGTGACTGCGCGTGGTCGGCACGACCCTTGCGTACTGCCGCGTGCAGTACCTATAGTTGAGGCCATGGCAGCCATGACAATATTGGATTATTACTTATTGGAAAGGTCTCGAAATGTTAAAAAATGAGTCAAATAGAAAAAAGATACATTTTTATTTGTTTTTTCATTTTTTCATTTCTATATTTGTGATACCAAGTTGTCGTGATGATAACGCCAAATAGTTTAGTTAAGTCTAGTTTAGTTTTTGTGTTGGTTAATGGGGACTCGTGGAGACGGTGTCCTCATTAATTTTTTATATATATGGCTTTTCCTGGCCTGTTGTGCATAGTGGCTTATTGTAGCCGTTCGTTCTTGTTTCAGAAACTTAGCCATGTTTTCAGCAGGCCAACCTTTTCCCGACTGACAATGACGGGCTCCTTGCATTGAGGTACAATTTGGATGGCGTATCTGCCGTTGAAAAACGGCTCGATTTTTCTGACGCATTTGACGGAGAGCACGAACTGGCGGTTTACCCGGCAGAAACGGTCAGGATTCAATTCCTTTTCCAGTTGATTGAGGCTGACATCCACAATGTGCTTGTCTCCTTTTGACGTAACGGCATATACGGTGCGGTCTTCCAGATAAAAATAGAATATGTCGTCTACTTCAATGGTGTAAAGGCGGTTGTTCAGGGATATGAGAAAGCGTGTCCTGTATTTCTTTTCTTGTCGTGCAATTGCTTTCAAAGTTTCATTCAAGTCAATTAATTCTGCGTATTCCTGCGGGTGGTGCTGGTATAGGCGTTCGAATTTGCATAGGGCTTCTTCCAGCCGTTCCCGGCAGACCGGTTTCAGCAGATAATCTATGCTGTTGGCTGAAAACGCTTGCAGTGCATAGTGGTCGTAGGCTGTGATAAAGATGATTACACTTTGCGGATTGGCTTCGTGGATTAGCCGGAACGAGTTTCCGTCTGATAAATGAATATCCAAGAAAATAAGGTCGGGGTGTTGGTTTTGGGACAGCCATTCGCCGGCCCCTTCGATGCTTCCCGGCAGAGTGAGTACTTCCCATTCCGGGCGGAGGTCGCTAAGCAGTTTTTGAAGCAGGCGTACTGCAGGATATTCGTCTTCGATGATGGCTGCGCGAACTTTAGTCATAATATAATGGAACTTTAACGATGAAACACTGGTGTTCTAGTGAAATGCGAAGCGGTCGTCCACAAAGCAGCTGGCAACGCTGCCTCAGGTTGCTGAGTCCCTTTCCGGAGGGTGGCGTGTCTTTTGAAAGGCAAATCGGATTTTTGACACATAAATATTGATTGTCTTCTTCTGTGTACATGAAGATGGTCATCGGATGATTCCGGTTGACGACATTGTGCTTGATGATGTTTTCTCCTAATAGCTGCAGTGTGAGTGGGGGGAGGTGTGCCTCGAGCGCGTCTTCTGGTATTTGATTATCTATCATGATGCAGTTGTCCAATCTTACATTGTGCAGGTACATGTATGAGTCTAAAAAGGTAAGTTCGGCTTCCAAGGTAACAGTACGGCATTCCTGACATTCCAAAATATGGCGGTATACGTCCGCCAGATGTCGAGTGAACGAGATGGCGCCGTTGACATCGTATTGCATCTCGGAAATGAGAGTGTTCAGGCTGTTGAAAAGGAAATGGGGACTCAGTTGGTTTTGCAGCGCTTTGTATCTGAATTTTATTTCATTGTGCTCCAGTTCCTTATTCCGTTTATATAAACGTGCCAGGTTCCGGTAAAATTCAGCGACTTGTAAAAGACTGATGACCACCAGTTCTATGAGCCAGATGAGAATCAAGGCATAAATGCCGTTTGATTTCAGTTGAAGTGGAGACGGCATGCCCATCAGTGCTTTCGAGAATCCCCATAGCAAGTAATTGAAAAGGAAAATGATTACAGACGCTGTCAATAGAAATATGACGGCTTTTTTGCGTGACTGGAGAAAACTTTCGTGTCCATTCTTGATTTGACGGTCAACATAGAGAATGCCGAATCCAAGGATGTTGTGGGCAAGTATGGCGGTGAGGACTGAGCGCAGGGTAAAAAGAGAGGGTTGTCTGTGACCTGTCACTTCGCCGAATTGTGACAGGAAAAATAGTGAGATACAGCCCAAAGAGGAAAACAACAGAATCTTTTCAAAAAAATGGTGGGAAGCAATGGCCTTATTCATGTGTCATAATTAAAATGTGTAGTTGAGCAGAGACGAAGGTGAGCATGGGATTTTGTTGTCTTAATCTTGTCGTATCCATGATGCGGCGAACATGTTGATGTTTTGCTCACGGATGCAGTTTGCTCGGGATATGTTGGCAGGAATACATCAGACGCTGATATCAAAATTGTTCTGTTTCGGGTGCAAGAACATGTATTGCAAAGTTATTGTAAACTGACGGGGGCGACAAGCGTTTGCTGCATAAAATGGGATTAATAAGGGTTAAAGTGATTGTTTTGAGGGTGGAAAGGTTTTTGGCGGAATGAATAAAAGGCATCTGTTCTTTCTCTGCGTTTTTGTTCTTGTGTGAATTTCATTGGCATGTTTTTCCCGATACCGGAGTCGTTCAGTCCGAAATCAAGAGAAGCGCAATTGGCTACAGGTAATTGAATATATCAAAATGGGGTAAAGATGCGAGATGGGTACAAAAAAAGAGGATACACTCCTCTCTTCTAAAGGTGTCGCACGCCGTCTTGAATGATTTTACGTGCATACACCCGCCCTTTTTAGGGCTACTACCTATTACCTAATAAACCAAACTTACCGTTGAACGGTTATAAAACAAGCACAATATATCGGACATTCCGATACTCATCATATCTAAATCTTGTCTTCTTTCGTTTTTGTGTTCGTTGGGTGCTTCTGGAAAGGATACTTTGTTAAGTTCTGTTCCTGTATCCTCTGCAAATTTAGTAAAAATCTATCAGAAGAGATGATTATCTTGGTGTGCATGGATTCGATTTAGATATTTTTAATGCAATAATCGATGGATTGGTAACTGCTGATGCCATTTCTTTGTATGATTGGGGCAGAGAGGCGGTAGGACGTCATGCCGATTTTGCTTACTGCGTTTTCGGCAATGTGACCGGAGCCCTAATATAATTCATTCGTGTAAAAATAAAAAAGTTGGGATGTGATTTCATATATTCGGGAGAAAGTCGTACCTTTGTTCCAAATTATCAATATGAAAATAAAGGAAGTCGTTGCGGCCCTTGAAAGGTTCGCGCCTCTGCCGCTGCAGGAAGGGTATGATAATGCCGGCTTGCAGATTGGATTAACGGAGGCGGAAGCGTCAGGGGTCTTATTGTGTTTAGACGTTACCGAACCGATTATCCGGGAGGCAGAAGAAAAAGGTTGCAATCTGATTATTTCCCACCATCCTTTGCTTTTTCGCGGATTGAAATGTATTTCCGGGCGTACCTATACGGAGCGCTGCGTGCGACAGGCTGTCTTGAGTAACATTGCCATATGTTCAGAGCATACGAATCTGGACAATGTGTCGGGCGGTGTGAACTTCAAAATTGCACAGAAATTGCAGTTGCAAAACGTTCGCTTTCTGTTGCCGGCAGGCGAGGGAGGCAGTGGTATAATAGGCGAACTGCCTGAGCCGGTGGAGCCTTTGACCTTCTTGAATCGGGTGAAATCTGTTTTTGGCGTAGACTGTCTGATGCATAATGAGGGACCGAATGGATTGGTGCACCGTGTAGCGCTTTGCGGAGGTGCCGGCGATTTCCTGTTGGAACAGGCCATTTTGGCCGAAGCCGATGTCTTTCTGACGGGAGAGATGGGCTACCATCATTATTTCGGACACGAAAACGATTTGTGGATAGGTGTGCTGGGGCATTATCAGAGTGAAAAATTTACCATCGAGTTGATGCAGGAAATTTTGGCTGAATCGTTCCCCGATTTGCGAATTTTCCAAACGGAGATAGACACGAATCCCATCCATTACCTGAAATAAAAATAAGAAAAAGAGAATCATCAAAATATTAACTACAGCATGGCAACAAAGAAAGAGGTTACGGAAATGTCCGTAGAAGAAAAGCTGAAGGCACTGTATCAGTTGCAGACAATGCTTTCCGAGATTGATAAAATCAAGACCTTGTGCGGTGAACTGCCAAATGAGGTGCAGGATCTTGAAGATGAAATCATTTGCTTGAAGCATCGTGTGGAAAAGTATAATGGGGAAATCGAGAGCCTGAATGAGGACATTGCAGCCCGTTCCAACAAGATAGCAGAGGCACAAGCTGCCGTGGAGCGTTACAAGGAACAGCTGAATGACGTGAAGAATAACCGCGAATATGACATGCTCACCAAGGAAATTGAATTCCAGTCCTTGGAAATTGAACTCCAGAATAAGAAAATAGGTGAGGCTCGTCGGAACATTGAAGCCAAGCAGAATGAGATAGCCAACGTGTCGAAGACCATAGAGGAACGTCAGGCTGATTTTGAGTTGAAGAAATCGGAACTTGACGGTATCATTTCGGAAACCAAGGCCGAAGAGGAAAAACTTCGTGAAAAGGCCAAGGCGCTGGAACTGACTATCGAGCCGAGATTGCTGGCTGCATTCAAGCGCATTCGCAACAACTTGCGCAATGGTTTGGGCATTGTCTATGTGGAGCGCGATGCTTGCGGCGGATGTTTCAACAAGATTCCGCCTCAGCGCCAGTTGGATATCCGGATGCGTAAGAAAATCATTGTTTGCGAGTATTGCGGTCGCATCATGATTGACCCCGAGCTGGCTGGTGTGGAACTTGAGAAGCCGGCTGAAGAAAAGCCCAAGCGCCGTTTGGCACGCCGGCAGGCTGTCAAGTAATCCGTGCGGATAAGAAATTAATGCCGACGTGAGGCATGATGATTTGACCGATGAACTGGGTACCCGTTGTAATAGCGGAAGTGGCCGGTCCATCGGTCTTTTTTTGTTAATGGAGTAAGAAAAATAAGCGTAAGAGACGGGTAAGCGTATGAAGTTGCAGTTTGTAGTGATAGGAAAGACTTTGGACAAACATCTGGATGCTCTGATACAGGAGTATGCCGGACGGGTGAAGCATTATCTTCCGTTTGAAATGGAAGTGATTCCGGAATTGAAAAACACGAAATCGCTGTCGTTTGAGCAGCAGAAACAGCGGGAGGCGGAACTGTTGCAAAAAACTTTTCGTGAGGGAGACTATGTCGTTTTGTTGGATGAGAACGGGCGTGAATTTACTTCCGTGGAATTTGCCAACTATCTGCAGCAGAAACAGTCGGTTGCTGCCCGCCGGCTGGTCTTTGTCGTGGGTGGCCCTTATGGGTTTGCTCCGGAAATCTATGCATTGGCCAAGGAAAAGATTTCCCTTTCGCGCATGACCTTTTCTCATCAGATGGTGCGTTTGTTTTTTGTAGAGCAGCTGTATCGCGGGCTGACGATTCTGCGCGGAGAACCTTATCACCATGAGTAGGTCCTGGTGTTGGTTGGTGTTGTTGTGGCTGCCTCTTTGGGCGTGGGGACAGGGGAATTCTTTCCGTGTCATGACCTATAATGTGGAGAATCTGTTTGACACCTGTCATGACTATGGATATGAGGATCAGGAGTTCCTTCCCGATGCTGCCCGGCAGTGGAACAGTGTGCGCTATTGGAAGAAACAGGGGGACTTGTCGCGCACGCTGATTGCTGCGGGAGGAGTTTCGCCGCTCGAACTGGTGGCGTTGGTGGAGGTGGAAAATGATTCTGTCATCAGCCATCTGTTGCGGCGCACCCGTTTGTACAGATTGGGTTACGAGTATGTCATGACAACCAGTCGCGACAGCCGTGGCATAGATGCGGCCTTGCTTTATCAGCCGGAGCGCTTCCGGCTGCTGGAGAAAAATATGATTCATATCTCTTTTGATGCACGCAGGGAGAAACCGACCAGAGACGTGTTGCATGTAGCCGGGCGTTTGCAGTGTGGCGATACGCTGGACGTGCTGGTCAATCATTGGCCGAGCCGGCGGGGCGGGAGCCGTGCAGCGGAGCACTACCGTTATCGTGCGGCTCGGCGGGTGAGGGCGTTTGCGGACAGCCTTGCGCAGTTGCGCCGTTGTCCTAAAATATTGCTGCTGGGGGATTTCAATGACGAATATTCCGACCGCAGCATTGCAGAAGGCTTGGGAGCAGTAGCTCCGGGAAGGCCTGGTGATTATGTTGTGCTGTCGGCCGGACTGAAGGCGCCGGGTGGCATTCAGGGCACTTATAAGTTTCGTGGAGAATGGAACCAGTTGGACCAGGTGATAGTGCACCGTTGCTTGCTGGAGGCACAGACGGGCTTGCGAACCACTGCCGGCGGATGCCGTATTTTAGCCTTCCCGTTTCTGCTGGAGCCGGACGAAGCGCGCGGCGGCTTTCTGCCTCGCAGGACTTTTCTGGGGCCGGTTTATAAAGGTGGCGTCAGTGACCATTTGCCCTTATTGCTCGAAATGGAGTGGTAATAAGGGCGTTCACGCAGAGGATTTGACCGCATTCTCTTCGTTTTTGTTCGTGATTTCTGCGGTTTCGGAAACGCTGTTACAGTTCGCTATAGTCGGGAATGTCGGGAAGAAAATGCACAGAAAGGTCGGAATAGTCCAACTGGCAGCAATAATGGGCAAGTCCGTTGGAAACAATCAGGTAATCAGCACGAAATACACTGTTGTAGGATGAAATCTGATTGAAAACCTTCTGTGTGATAGCCACTTCCGGCGCTTTATATTCAATGACCAGGCGGGGACGGCCTGCCTCGCGATGGTAGAGGACGGTGTCACATCGCCGCGTCACTCCGCATACGTTCAGCTTTACTTCGTTTGCCAATAGCGCTGCAGGGTATCCTTTGTGCTCCACCAGAAAGTGGGTGAAATTCTGGCGCACCCATTCTTCGGGGGTGAGGGCAATAAATCTGCGGCGAAGAAAGTCGTAGATGTATTTTTTTCCGTCCTTTTGGGTGATGCGTACTTCGTATGTCGGTAGATTGAGTGAAATCATGGCGTGTGTGAAAATCTGTCGGGCATCTTTCGTACCCCGGGTGGGCAATGCCGGAACGCTCTGCATGCGGGTACACCGATGCAACACGTTTACAGGCCAACAGAGATGCGAAGTGCGTTGGCTGTTCATTCCGGTGTGCGGAAGGTGCTGAAGGCTGAACTGGCGGTTGGGTTACCGCTCTGTTCCATTCAGCGGAACATTTTTTCCCTTTTGCAAAGATACGCAAATCAACGGGTTTGTCAAAATGAAACGGAAGGGGCGTAGGCCCAAGTCTGGAAAGAAGATTTAGGCGCATGTGAAAATATGCAGGATTCACGGCATCAATCTGCAGTCTGCCCGTTGCCTGTTTCCCTCTTTTCGGGTCCGGCGGCGAGGCGGTCAATCCGTTGTTGGTGAAGGTGTGGTATTTTCGAACCGGCCGATTTAAGGCGTGAAACGGGTTTACCATTACCTGTTGATTCCCATGATTTTGTTTGTTATTATGCTGCAGGACCTGTTTTTAGGTGAATCGTGATAGTTGGTTTTGATTTTATGACTATCTTTCACGTCAAAATCAGATATAGTAAAAACAGAAAATTATTGAAACAGATTATGAATGCTGATATAAAACTGTACGGAACCGTATTGGGCGCCGGTTTGGGCCTATGTCCGGCGCTTCATGCCGAGAACCGGGACTCTGCGCCCAATCTGCTGGTGGTGATGGCCGATCAGTTCAGAGGTGATGCGTTGGGCTTCCGGGGAAAAGAAGCTGTCAGGACGCCAAATCTTGATGCCTTTTCCCGTGAAGCAGTTGTCTTTACTCAGGCTGTGAGTGGTTATCCCGTTTCGTCACCGGCCAGAGGCATGTTCCTTTCCGGAGCTTATCCCCATAGCAACGGAGTGATTACTAATTGTCAGTCGGAATCGGCAACGCAGAATGTGGAACTGAAGGAAAGCATGGTTTGCTGGTCGGACGTCCTGAAATCGGAAGGTTATCAGATGGCATACATCGGAAAGTGGCATCTGGACAAGCCGGTGAAGCCCTATATTGATTGCTCCAACAACAGAGGCAAAATGGCCTGGAATGAATGGTGTCCGCCTGAGAGACGGCACGGATTTGACTATTGGGTGGCATATGGAACTTATGATCAGCACTTGAGGCCGATGTATTGGGATGCCGACGGTGGGCGGCAGGATTTTTATTATGTAGACCAGTGGGGGCCGGAATATGAAGCCGACCTGGCCATTAAGTACATAGAAAGCCGGAAAGGCTCCGGCCAGCCTTTTGCTATGATGGTTTCCATGAATCCGCCGCACACGGGGTATGAACTGGTGCCCGACAGGTACAAGGCTTTGTATAAAGGGCTGGATGTCGATTCTGTCATTGCCGGCATGCCGCATTTGAAAGATGCCGGCAGCAACTATGTCAATCTGTTCAGAAGGAGTCTGGCCAATTATTATGCCTGCATATCGGGCGTGGACGAACAGTTCGGGCGTATTATCCAGGCTTTGAAGCGTAACGGACTGTTTGACAACACTATCGTAGTCTTTGTTTCTGACCATGGGGATTCCATGGGAATGCACGAGAATATAGGCAAGAACATCTTTTATGAGGAGGCAGTCAGAGTCCCGTTCCTCATTTCCTGGGGAAAGGAACTCGCTCCGCGCATGGACAACGACCTGCTGATTTCACTGGAGGATTTCTGTCCAACGGTGCTTTCGCTGATGGGATTGAAGGACAAGATTCCAGCCACCGTGCAGACCCGGGATTTGAGCAGACAGGTCAGGGGGAGCAGGAAGAAAATGCCCGACTATCAGTTGTATATGCGTTATAGCCGGGTGGACGAAACCGGAAAGCATCCTGATACGGGCCTTCGTGGCGTTCGTGATAAGAGATACACCTACGCTGTGCGTTTCAAAGACGGGCAGATTACCGGAGAATATCTTTTCGACCGGCAGGCGGACCCTTATCAAATGAATAATATCGCCGAAAAGGAAGTTCAAAAGTCACGCCGCTTGCGGAAGGTTCTTGTCAGCATGTTGTCGGAGGCCGGCGACCCCGCAGCTGTTGTCTTTAGTGAAAAATAAAAAGGGATTCCGTGCGCCGGTAGCGTTTCTTTCGTTGTTTCTTCGCCAATCGTATGGCGTTCTTGCGGAATATCGTAAAGGGAGCATGTCCCGAACGGGCGTGAAGTCCGAAATGCCCGAAAGGATATAGCGCTTTCTGTTGATGGCATTCCGTGATTCTCCGCTGGAAGCCGGAAGTGTCAGGAAAAAGTAAAGCCGCCGCGTCGCTTTTTGCTGTGGCAGTGCGCTTTAACTCATGAAAAGGAGCGTATGGGCAGCCCGTTCAACAGGGAAAATTTAATGGGCGTGCAGCCCGCCGCAACAGTCAGTACTTTAGGAAAAACACTTAGTACTTTAGAAAATTCTCTTGGTACTTTTGTTTTTTCTAAAGTACTGACTGTTTTTTACCCCATCGAACCTTGATAATTTTATTGCCAACTTTTTAAGTACAATTACTGCCTATTGCTGCTTTTCAAAGAAGCCGTGTATCAATGTTACGAGAACTATTGACACACAACCTACGTTATTTTGAATTCGTTGAAGCCATGTTATTAAATAGCCTTTACTGGATAATCATTCTGGTTGTTTATACAGGTTTTTATCCTCCATTTTTATTCAACCTGCGACAGGTCTTTTTTTAATATCTGCTCAAATTGAGGTGCTAATGGGGTTACTATTGTGTCATCCATATTCCACTCAACTTGTGAGCTGTTTGATTTTGACTTCAATGCTTTTTTGTATTGTTTCATTTCGTCTTTTGTAATATATTCGTGTTCCAGAATATATAGTTCATCAAAGACTTCAATCATCTGTTCTTTGTGGTCTTTCTTGTGGCTAAAGAACAACTTTCTATAGTTCTTTCTGTTTATTAAATCCATATATGACAGATATTTTGGGTTGTAGATGTAATTTTCCGTCTGATAATAGTTTTCGAGACGTGTAGTATAGCCAAAAAGTGTTTTCGGTTTCTTTCCTTTAGTTGCAAGAATATCATATTCCACTCGTAATACTTTTTGTATCGTATCTATCCTTATTGCACCTCCAACCATCTCGTTTAACCGAAGTTGGCTGTCTATACTGTCAGCATTATATTTCCAGCCTTCTTTTTTCAATGTTTCCATTAAAGTGAGACCGTCCAGATTAGGTGTGTAAATGTATTTATCTACAAGGGTGTTTACTCTTTCCTTGTCTTTGTCTATTAAGGAGTCGTTCTGGAAGTTACGAATTTTTATAACAAGTTTTTCCGCATCTTTATGTTTGGTATCAATAAAGAAATCCAGGTATCCATCCCTGAAATATTTCATACAGGAATCATTCAATTGATAACTCCTGAAGTAGGTCTTGAGATGGATGTATTCTCTATTCTTCGCTGTAACTGTTGCAGCAGTCAACTGATACTCAATGGGAGTTAGGTAAATTGGGGCATCTTTCTTAAAAAGAGAGGTTTTAATACTTTGGGGGGTATAGGCGATATGTTGAATAGTAACAGTCTCGTCGTTTAGGTGTTGAGGCAAGTTACCCTCTATGTCAGTTGTACCTACGACTGCTCCCTTGTTGTTTAAGATCTGTGCATAAGATATGCGTTGACCGGTAGTTTTGTCAAGCAAGACAGCCTGTCCTGAAACATTAATACTCCCAAAGAGTAATAAAAACAAAATGATAAAAATATTGATTTCCATGATATTAAAAAAATAATGCATAATCTTACCGCAAAATCAACTAATATGGAAAATTCTACAATTTTGCGGCCGCTTGCGGAGATGGCTCTGCTAATAATCGGTTCACATCGAGTTCCCACACGTATAGTTCCTTCTTTTCATTAAAGCAAGGGATATAGAAGTGTCCGTTTCTGAAGATGCGAAGGTCGGAGGTGTCTCCCCAGTTTTCTCTCGTATCCGGCCTGCAGGACAGGACACACCACCCCAGTTCGTCTTCCGACAGACTGGTTTGGCGAACAATATTTCCGGCATCATCCAGCAGAAGAACGGTGGCGAGATCGGCCATGAACAGGCGATAGTCCTGATGCCGGCCGTGAAACTCCAGACGGAAGTTGTCGGGAACCTGCTGATAGTTGACATCATGCTTTTGATATTTCCCCGTTTTATAGGTGATTTCCTGGAGCAGTTGCTGACGGAAATCGTATGTGCGGCTGATGCTCATGCCATTGTCGATGATATATTGCAGCGTGAAGGACTGGCGGTTACTCCAGCAGCTCCAGAAGCGGGGAGCTGCTTTCAGCGGGAACGTTTCAACCGGCCCTTTATTGTCTTTGTGTACCCGGTACATTTTGTGATTTTCACGATGAATCAGATAGAGGGAGTCGCCGACCAGACGGAAGGTCACCATGCCGGACAACTGGCAACCCAATGAACGGCGGTAGGCCAGTCGGCCGTGTTGAAAACAGGTTACCGACAGCGGGTCGCCGCCTAAGAAATAGAAAGTTCCCTTGCCGTCCGTCTCAAAACCGGATACGATGAGTTCGTTGGTCTTGGAGTTGTAGATGCAGGTTACGGAATCCTGAGCATGATGAAAGGAGAAAGAATGCTTCTTCCACAGCTGGCCGAACATATTGGCGGGGCAGAGGGATAGGCATATAAGAAGGCTGAGAGTCCCCGTTAAGAGTGGCATTGTGCGTTTCATGGTGTAATTGTTTAAAGGTTTGCATTTGGTGGGGGATGAGGCTGGGATGGAGCAATATCTGCATCGTAGTTACCCTGCTTGGGTATGCAGCAAATGTATTGAAAAAAACTGATATTTTGCGGAAAATTGCTATTTTTGAAGGAAAAATCAAGGGAGAAGAGGAAGATAAGGCGTTTTTCCAAACATTTAGGTTGGGGGCTGGACTTTTTCATCGGTGTCTTTGCAGGTCTTATCTGTAACTGGATTCTGCAAATGGCTATGGATGAGTGTCGATAACTGACTGTTTGTTTTTTTACTGGGGGTTGCTTCTTATTCTCTTTTGTCTTTTGGTAGTAGGAAGGAGCGGAATAGTAGAACGACAAATAAGGCATTAATGGTATTACTTCCGTTTTACAAGGATATTCCATGGATTTTCCGTAACTTTATAAGGAATATACCTCTTTGAAATCAAGAGAGTTAGAAGAATTTCCTCGTTGGGGGTAATGACTTGGCAGCCGTTCCCATTGCCGTAGTCTGCATCGCGTTGCTTGTTTGGGTAACTCTTACGGGTACAAAAATACAGAGAATATTTTAAATATCATTCATTTAGGGTGTATCTATAAGCATAGAACAAATGAATAAAAGGCACTATAAAATATTTTGTGTAAATGGAAATACGGGATTCAGAAATAGTCTCGTATTTTTTATTTATCTATATTTGCAAAATGAAGAAGATTATGAAAGAAAAGAATCAAGTAGTGCCCGATGAGGCGTTAAGCAAAGAGTTTATTAGTCAGTTCAAGACAGAAGCCGATGTAAGCAAGTTTCTGAAGCAATTACATGCCCAGGTATTGGAAAAGATGCTTGAAGGTGAAATGGATGCTCATTTGGGATATGAAAAGAATTCCGTGGCCGGTAATAACAGCGGCAATTCACGTAATGGCAGCTATCCAAAGAAAATCCAGACTGAACATGGAAAAACTGGGGCCCTAAACCCTTTTAGCTTAAATCCCTTATAATCAACTCCTGTTAAATAATCACTTTTAATAGTAACGATTTAGTAACTGAACCTTGTCTGTTTATGTCACTCATAGACTTTCACTTGTCTATGTCTTATCATTACAATACAAAGGTACATTTTCCTGCTTATAGTTCCAAATCATTGTCTCCTTTTTATGTTTTTACATGATTCTATATTCTCTTCTGAAAACCGTTTCTTTCTGACTTCTTAGAAAATTAAGACACTAGTGAATTTTCGTATACCCGCATTAACAATTATTGCTAGGAATTCGGGAATAAAAAAACGCTACTGGTGAAACTGATAATACAGAGCATCTACAAAATCAATAATCGTAAGATACAACATTAAGGCAGCTAAATTTTCGGCATACAAATTTTATATAAAGCTATAAATATCAATATTACAATAATAGCTATGTAAACTCTTTACATAATAATTTACTCCACATAAAACGAGTCATGCATAACTATACTATTCGTTCAATAGAAACTACAACAAGGGAAAATAAATCTTTGAAATGAATACGCTAATAAACAACCATTGTTTTATTGCAGAATGTTTATTTGTGACTAATTTTGTGCAGAACCACAATTTTAGTTCCCCTAAAAGTACTGTAAAATGAAAAAATTAATTCCTCTATCAAAAAAATATTTTGACATAATAGCTCTATTCTCAAGAGATCCTTCTGTTAAATTGTTTACAAAAGAATTGGAGTATTATACAGATGGTAACAATTTGATTGGTTTTATTTGTTTGGATTTATTTGATAATAATTACTCTGCAGGAATTTTATCAAGAGACAAATCTATGCAATACCGAGCAGTAAGGGTTAATGTTGATATGCAAACCATTACAGAAGCAAGAGAATGGATTAAGAAATCATTTAATGAAGATACTATTATTCAACACGATAATTATAGTGATTTTTTCGATTTATTTAAAGATTTGGATAATGAAAAAACAATACATCCTCATTATAAATTGTTAAAAGAATCTGACTTTTTTTCAAGCGCGAAAGAAGTTATTAAAGAAATATCATACCACTACAAAGATATTGACGGGAATTTTATAGACCAATTCCAATCATTAAATGGCTTTGATTCTCGTATTTTTGAATTATATCTATTTTGTTTCTTTAGAGAACAATCTTTTTCATTTAAAAGAGATTTTGAAGCTCCTGATTTTATTGTAAATAAAATGGATAAAGAGATTGCTGTCGAAGCTGTTACAATAAGCAGGAAGCCTGAAAATATAAAAAATATCACAAGTTATACACCTAAATCACCTGATAAAATAAATTCGGAATTAGAAAATAATGTTCCTTTGATGTTTGGAAGCGCAATTTATGATAAAGTAAAAAAGAGATATTGGGAAAAGGAGCATGTCAAAAATAAGCCTTTTCTTATAGCTATTGCGGATTTCCATGACACGATGTCTATGACATGGTCATTTAATTCATTAGTAGAATACTTATATGGATATAAATATAACTACAAATATTCAGAAACTGGAGAATTAGTTATTAATCCCCAAAAAATAGATTTTTTCAAAAAAAGCAATGGAACGCAAATTCCTGCAGGATTTTTATTAGACGAAGCTAATAAAAATATTAGTGCTATAATCTTTTCAGCAACAGCGACATTGTCTAAATTTAACAGAATAGGCAGACAGGCTGGAATGGGTAATGGAAATAGTTTGCTAATACGCAAAATGATAATTTATAATCATAATAAAAATGCTGACAAACCTGATGTTGTTGTTTATCCTGTTGATGAGAATGCTAATGAAACCTGGAGTGAAGGAATTGTGATTTATCATAACCCACATGCTTTATATCCATTAGATTCCACTTTGTTTAACGATTCTGTCGCGCAATGTTTTTTTGATATGGAAAGTAAATTAGTACGAAGTTTTATACCTGAAATTTTCCCATATTCATCATATACAATAAATGCGAAGCCAACAGATTCAATAAAAGAGAATGGAAAATAAATATATACTCGAATAAATAGGTATCTTTTTACTCTATTTTCAGTACTCACAAAAAGAAACAGCGGCGGCTGTTCGCCGCCGATTAAACGATTAAATAGAAAGACGGCTTTTTCGTTTATATGGATATGTTTATTGTGCGTATAGGAAGTTATATGTAAGTGCTTGTGTTAGTCTATCAATATACGCTTTCTCTTCTTGTGTCAGTACTTCTTTTGCTGCCTTGAAACGTGGAGCAAGTTTCTCTACTCGTTTACTTGATTCTTTTTTCGATATTTTCTTTTTGAAGTTTAATTCAAGCGGTTCTATGGCTTGAAAACTTAAATCTACTGCATTCTGAAGATTATTTGATAGTGTGTCACCTTTCGACGTTGTATTTATATCCACCACAAAAAAATGGAAGTCGGGATAACTATGCATTAAATCATCTGAATGCGAGCTATAATGAGCTTCGCCATTTGCTTTCTTTCTTATGAAACCATCGAAGTAAACGGTAGAATAGTTGCTTAGACTTCTTATAGTCTGATATATTTTATCAGTATTTATACTATCCTGCGGTAAAATATAATCCACATCAAAAGTTACTTTTCTATACTGCTCAGGAGTATATTCTAACTCAAATGACAATGCAATAGATTTTCCTATTTCTCTGCTATTAATATTCTGAATTTGAGCTTTCCAATTGACAAATAGTTTAACAGAATCCATATATTCACCCATTGCCAATTTAACGCTATCGTTAAATTCCTTTTCTAATATTTTATTCCCTAAACGATAACTCTTGTCTTTGTTTCGAGCAAGCATATTATCAAAGTTTTCTTGCTGAACATTTGAGAACTTCTTATTTGCTTGTGTAGGAGCTCCAACGCAACCACATAGAGCAAATACAATTAGTAATAACGACCATATTTTTTTCATATTGTGGAATTTTAATTTAATAATTCATAACAACAAGAGCGTGAACTGTACGCTACACTCTTACTTGAAGGTCGTAGGAAACCATAGATGCAGATGTAACAATAGCAGCCCACGCTATACGCGTGAGAACCACTATGCTATCCTTGCATCTAATTGAAAATTTCCTACGTTTTCAAGTACAAGATAAGCATAACGCTTCCCCCCAGTCTTAAAGAGCTGTCGGAATTCAGAAGAATAGAGTTTACCTTTAATAGTGACATCCTTAAACATACACAGCTTTTTGATTAACCCATCGCTTAGTCTATCGATATACGTTTTCTTATCTTGTTTCAGCACTTCTTTTGCTGCCTTGAAACGTGGAGCAATTTTCTCTGCTCGTTTACTTGATTCTTTTTTCGATATTTCCTTTTTGAAGTAAATTTCCTCAGTTCTATGGCTTGAAAACTAAAATCTATTGCTATTTGATAGAGTGTCACCTTTCGGTTTTGTATTTATCTCTATTTTATCTGCGTTCTAACGATTCTCAATAGCTTGTCTGACTTTTCATTATTCCTAACCCTCTAAGTCTCAATTTCAACTGCGTTATTCTGTTACAATGCGGTGGTTATTCCACAGATTTTATGTAAGTTTGCAATACCTATTCATCGCATCGTTTGGATGAATACCCATAATGCAACGTTAAAACGAAGGTTTATGAAGACAAAAGAGGAAATCGTAGGGAATTGGCTGAAACGTTATACCAAAATGCCGCTGGAGAATTTTGGCAAGCATATCCTGCTGACCAACTTCAACAACTATGTGGACATATTCTGCGAGCAGATGGGGGTGGCCCCCGTTGGCTTTGATGCGAATATGCGGGCCGTGACGGCCGACGGCATCACCATGATTAATTTTGGTATTGGAAGTCCGAATGCTGCGTTGATTATGGATTTGTTGAGCAGCATTAAGCCCAATGCCTGTCTTTTCCTGGGAAAATGTGGCGGAATATCGGACAAGACGCACTTGGGCGATTACATTCTGCCATTGGCCGGGATACGTGGCGAAGGAACGTCGAACGACTATTTTCCGCCGGAAGTGCCGGCATTGCCGGCCTTTATGTTACAGCGTGCGGTTTCGACGGCCATGCGCGACAACGGACAGGATTATTGGACGGGGACGGTCTATACGACCAACCGCCGTGTTTGGGAACACGACGAGCGCTTTAAGAATTATCTGCGCACAACGCGTTCCATGGCCGTAGATATGGAGACGGCAACGCTGTTTTCCTGCGGATTTTATAATCATATCCCGACCGGCGCCTTGCTGCTGGTTTCGGATAATCCGATGGTGCCGGAAGGTATCAAAACCGAAGAAAGTGACAATCGGGTGACGCAGAATTTCGCATCGATGCACGTCAGAATTGGTGTGGAAGCCATGAAACTGACTATTGGTGACAGGAAAACGGTGCGCCACTTGAAATATGACTGGTAGCACGCTTCCTTTAATGGATTTGAGGAGCAGGAATGGAAATCGGGAAGTGCAGAAGTGTGCATGCTCCTGAAGATGAAAGTAGAGGTGGAACGGTAACATTTGAAGAAATAAGTATGCCTGGAGTTGCAACGAAAAAGAATTTGGGAACTACATACGAGGACATTGTGCGTGATGTACGGGCCGGGAATATCCGGCCTGTGTATTATCTGATGGGGGAGGAAAGCTACTATATAGATCGGGTGGCAGACTATCTGGTGGATGCGGTCTTGAAGCCGGAGGAACGTGACTTCAATCTGATAACGCTTTTTGGTGCCGATACGGATATTGCTACGGTCATTAATTCGGCTAAAGGCTATCCCATGGGAGCGGCCCGGTTGGTGGTCTGTGTGAAAGAGGCGCAGAATCTTCGGGACATTGACCGTCTGGAGTACTATCTCAAACAGGTGCAACCCTCAACGGTGCTCATCTTCTGCCACAAGAACGGAGCATTGGACCGTCGCAAGAAAATAGCGGCGCTGATTGAAAAGACAGGGGTGCTCTTTGAGTCGAAGAAACTTCGCGAGACCCAGTTGCCGTCCTTTATTTCCGGCTATCTTAAGCGCAAGAAACTGGCAATTGATCCGGTGGCGGCGGCGATGATGGCTGAACACGTGGGAAGTGATTTGAACCGTATGGCTGGCGAACTGGATAAACTCTGTATTGCCATGCCCGAAGGTTCGAATATCGTGACGCCGGCCTTGGTGGAACGCCATGTCGGTATCAGCCGTGAATTCAGTATTTTCGAGCTGCAGGATGCTTTGGTGCAAAAAGACTTGGAGAAGGTCAACAGAATTGCGAATTATTATGACAAAAATCCGAAGCAGTATCCTGCTTTCAAAGTGTTGCCGGTCCTGTTTAAGTTCTTTTCCAATCTGATGCTTTCCTATTATGCGCCGGATAAATCTGAGCAGGGGATGGCTGCATGGTTGGGCATGTCGGACTGGCAGGTGCGTAAGAATGTTATGCCTGCCATGCAGAAATATACCGGTGTGAAAGTAATGAAAATCATTTCGGAAATCAGGAGAACGGATGCCCGCTTGAAGGGAGTGGGAGGTTCGGGCGCAGAGCCCGGGGAACTGATGAAGGAACTGTTCTTCTTTATATTGCACTGATTTTTAGTCGTTCGATGTGTCTCTGTCACAGAGATTGTATGGCAGAGACAGGGCGTTAAGTTTGTTAAACATATAAGGTGAGAGACTTATAAGAATATATGATTTTGTCAAGAAAGAATCACTCGCAGGAAGGGTGGTTCTTTCTTTTTTTATAGGCCGGATATTATTTCAGTGAGTTGTATTAGTAACGGTGCATCTCCCTTAGAATATGCTTTGGATGTTACTTTATATGCACAATTTGTTGTTTTATAGTTGATTGTATGTTTCTTAGGGATACGGAACGTGCTATGGCGTTTCCGTGCTTTTTCGTAAAATAAGGATGAAATCGGTGTTCTCTCGTGCAGAAGGCATGGAAGCAGGTTGTCGTGTGAGAATTGCCTGATTGATTTGTGTTCGTAAGAAATGTTTGATAACGGCTTGGGAAGGTTTGTGTGAAAGAGGGGGGGCTTTCGGTTGGTCTGTTTATAAGGGAATGGGACGATTGGTAAAAAAATAAGTGAGGTGTCCTGTTGGATTTTTTCGTGAGAGGGAAGGGGGGATGATGTTTCAGGGGAATCTTGGCAGATTGCTTTCGAATGCTATGATAGAGTTGGTGGTGGGGTTGTGAATTTTGGAGAGGGGTTTCGGGTGAAAGAATTTTTCGGTTGCTTTGGGGTGGAGGTTGTTTTTTTGTTCAGACGGTTCCTGACAGCTGTCGGGGAGTGAGTAAATGGGAAAATGAGTAGATTGATTTTTTGTGAAAAATGTGTTCCGGATTTTATTGTTTTCTTTTTCCAAAGGCGTGACTTTTTCTTCTATATGTGTCTCTTGAAAATTGTAAAAAACTATTATGTATATTTCGCAGTCCTCGGTGTTGAAATTTGTACTTAGATAGAGTGATAAATGATGTCAAGATGAGGATGGGCCGGCATACCTTAGGCGGTATGCGGAGTTTTGTAGATATATGGGATTTGTTTGTGGAGCGACAGAACATAAGCATATGGATTAATCTTGCACTTGTGGGAGAGGCCAGAAGGCGGGGATGATTGCAGAGGGGATGCACAAAATTAAAGGCTGCTTTTGGAAGGATACGGAGGGATCATGATGAAGAGAGAAGGAAGAGTTGAAGAAATGAAATAAGGAAAGGAATACAGAATGCAGCAAGATTTCCAGAGATTGTGCAGTTGGAGGCAAGGGTAGGATTGCTGTGCATGTTTGGTAGGATATGGCGATATTGGAGGGAGATGTAATCGTGGCTAAATATATTTTGGCGATGGTGACTACATAATGTAAATTGGCATAATAAGAATGGATTTTTGAACTTAATGTCGATGGATTTTGGAAAGAAAAGACTAGCTTACGGCTTAAAAAAGGGGAAAAATGTGGTTTTAGACGATTTTTCTGTAGATTTTTCTCGTTTTGTAAAAAGTAGCATTACTTTCAGAAAATCAGATGTTTAATAAAAAATAAACCTTCTGAGAATCGTGTAGACTTTTTGGGCAGGATTGTGGCTTGAAAACGAAGAGAACCTTGTGTTTTATGGTGGGTTCGACCGTAGGTAAAATGTATTTAACAAAAAGATACATATTGTTCTGTGAATTTTAATATGTAATTGCAAATCAAATAAGATGACAAAATGGTGTATTTGTAGCTAGATTATATATTTATATTTATGTATGTATATCCAAATTTGGGATAGGTTTTTGTAAATTTGTTTACATAAATCTAAATGAATGATGATTCATTTTTATATGAAGTTATATAATGGATAGATAGTCAGCCTATTTT